>Ga0183095_10873_pt1 | contig 48859 bp, 40 predicted proteins | sample BioMet4_FD_130346 | JGI IMG/M metagenome (GOLD analysis project Ga0183095, IMG submission 130346) | Microbial communities from bioreactor (seeded with sewage sludge) at LBNL, California, USA - Biofuel metagenome 4 (v2) (version 3) | ecosystem: Engineered > Bioreactor > Anaerobic > Unclassified ...
CAGGACCGGCACTGGGGAGACCGAAAAAGGGAATGCATCCGGACCGTAAACTTGAGTACATTGACAATGCAGACCGAGTGGAAGTAGAACGGGCATTCAGTCTCTCGAAGAGAAGCTTCGGACTTGGACTGATCAGAACGAAGCTTGAAGTGACGACCCGTGGAGCGATTGCATTGTCGATTCTGGCAATGAACTTAAGCAAACTGGCGAAAGCCTTTTTGCGCCAAAAACTGGAATGGATATTTTCAAGGTACAGGATCAAAATCCGCGAAATTATCAGCGTGGATTTTGAAAACAACTTCGGCAAAGAGGAGGTTATTGCTTAAAACCGACCTGCTGAGCTGACATTAGATATAACCTATTTTCTTCGTAGAATAAACATAATAGGAAGTTAAAATCAAGCATGATAATATTACGCAATTTCTCGCTTACGCAAATACTCAACAATATAGTACTGAAAGCGTTTCATAGCCTCATTAAACTTAAGTTAAAACCCTTACATAACAAACGCATCAAAATATTTTATGGCCTTTTTTCTCAAACGTTCTTTTTTCATCTTTGTTCTGTTGAAACACATATAGATGACCGACATTCCCTCGATCCACTGAACCAAAGACCCGTCTTGCTATATGGAGAGTATTTTTTGGATTTGTTGTCGCATATACATTTAAGATTGATATTTGTTTGTACTCTTTGAGTGCATTTATCGTGGCATCAATAAATTTCTGGCTGAAATGGCGACTATTACTTCCGTCATTTCGACTTACCTTTATTGTAAAAATGTCTCGATTTTGTTTATCAACTTGCTGATCTTCAACAGAGAATGTATCTTCCAAAATCAAGTTAATCGTTCTGTTATCTCTATCCTCATGAGCTTTCGAAATACTACACTCAGATTCATTTTCAAGAAGAGGATAATCGTCATCTTGTAAAGGATAATCATCAAAAGTTCCCCGTATAGCAAGCTTGAATTGCATATGTATGGGAACAAGAATGAGATTACACTTTTTTATCCCAAGCACTTTTGAGCAAAACCAATACCATGCATAGCTATAGTCATGATAGATAAATCTCCTATTCATAACATATTCAGCATTTATTTTTCTGAGAATAATTATTGTTACAGTAAAAAAAAATAAAGATGCTATGGTTCCTCCATATGTTAAAGCGATATACCACCACATGTTATCAGGTGTCAAAATATTATTTCCCAAATACTTTCTGAACAAATTCTGAAGATCCACGACCCATGGAAGGATTATTGCTACAATTAAACCAATTGTCTCAAAAATTTGCCTCAAATTACTTTTAATAAAGCCAACTGTTTTTTTCATCTTATTTACCTTCTCTATAATAAATCCCAGTAGCATTCTTTGAGCATTCTATCCCCTCAGTAATAATTCCTGTATTGATATCCCCTATCCATATCCGCCAATTTTCAGTACCGGCAATAATAAAAAAAATGTATTGACTGCCTGTCTTATCAAAATGCATTGTTGCATTCCAATCTTCCCAATCCACAGGTGATGGAGACGGATCGGCTTGAGGATGCGTATGCCACACTCCCATATAATAGCTTTTATGTCGCCGGGCTTTTTTTAGAAATAAATCATGACGGGGATCGCGTATATCAAAGTGAATCCGATTTTTTGTGTCAAACATATAAGCGGGCGAAACATTCTCTAATGATATATGTCCTGTTTTTTCGTGCTGATATCCGACAATGTACCCTCCACTTTCAGGTTTATCGGTATCATTTTGTATCCACTTGGATATTTCCACCAGTACAGGACAAAGAATATCAACCACGTTTCCATTTGGGAGTTGTATTTTTACGCATTTGTTTTCATTCTCTATTTCCACAACAATTACATACCTCCATTGGAAAAGCTGTGTCTGAAATACCTACGGAATCTGGAGAAATATCTACCAACACACTTTCTGATATCTCTTTCAACTGTATTTTCTTTAATATGTCTAAAAGTGCTGCAACTGTACGAAGGATTATTGCTGTGCCATAAGCCGCCCGTGTTCCTCCGCATCCGTTTCTTATCAGAACCGATTCGGATATTCCATCAGGATTCTTTCTTGCTCTATTATTAGTTAGTTTACCTTCTGCATCCGTATAAAGGCATTCAAAACATCCGTTTCTTTTATAATTGGCAACAAGTATATGGCTGTAATTGCCTCCTGCTTCCAACCACACATATATAACAGGAATAGAACATTGAATTGTCTTTAGTATCCGGTTAAATTTCAGTTGTTTATCACTACTTCCAATGGTGAAGATAATCAAATCAACATTATCAGCCTCGGTAGCAAGGACTTTTTCGTCAATATTTGTGTTGGCTGCTTCAACTTCTATTTCCGGATGCAGTAACGAAAGTAGAAAAGACAATGTTTTAGCCTTGTTGCTGCCTTTTCCAATACCACCATATGCCCAACGTAGAATGTTTTCTTCATCAAGATAATCCCCATCATAGATTTTGAGATGAGATATACCATTTTTTATAAGTTCAAAGGCAACATAGCTACCTAATGATCCAGCACCAATCAATAGTGCTCTTCTTCCCAAGAGTCCAATGTCATTACCAATTAGATTGCAAAGATGGGTATAGTCTTTTTGGCTTGTATGTATAGTCTCAACAGAAACAATTTCGTTCAAGATTTTTTCAAGTAATGTGTGCCCACTGGTGTTCTTACATCGTAATTTCACAGCAAAAACAATGTTAGAATGATTCGGCTTCATTCCGAAGACAAGAATTACATCCTTCTTTTTCGGTATACAGGTTTTTATATGCTGGTAAGTATCGTTACTTATATGCTCAATTTGCCGTGAGTATATGATGTTCTTGATATCTTCATCTGACCAGTCATAACCACGATGAGGCGGAACAATTTCACGACTGTCAATAATTGGAATAAAGTAAAATTCGTTCTCAATATGATGAATCCATATCCGTTCATTGTTTTCACGTGAGTTGATATCTGAAAGAATCAGCCCTTGTTCTATAACGCGGATTTCCTTCTTTCCATAGTACGCGTCCATTTCCGCATATGAACTATCCTGATGCAAATACACAGAAATATCCATATGCCCATTTGAGCGAGAGTTCCAATAAAACATGAATTCCTTTTGGTATTCGCGCTCCTTTTCAATTGCATTCATTGAAAGGAGCTCAATTAAACGATCAACAGCATCGATAATCTTATCTTCGTATGGAATAATTGTGTTAACGCTGCTTTCATTTTCATACAGACAAATCCAACGGTATTTTCCTTCAGGTAAATGATCTATTTTAGGGAGTGCTTCTTCTCGCAACATTATGTGCGGTATATCTAATCCGGAATCATTATAAAGATACACTACAGGGGTTGAGGCCGGTGAGTCCTCAGAAGGAGCAATAAATAGAAACATCTTATCGAATATTGAAATAAGATATATACCTACAGTGATTTCCTGATTAATTGTTATCTCATCGTATGATTCAAGTATTTCCCTGGCAGAGGTTCTGTTATCCAAAGCTATGCTCCCGTCTGTTAAGTGCCGCGGCTGTAACAGCTTCCTTTGCAGGAACAGTAAACTCTGTTCCAAGCACTTTCTGTACATACTCTCCTGCATCATGTGCCGATTCAACATTGACTGCATTTGTCAAGTTGTCCACCGCTTTTGAAAGCCGTTCATAAAATGTCACCATATAGGTACTGCTGCTATCTTTCATCTTTTTGAACACATCTGAATACGGAGTAACCGGAAGGCATTTGCTTATTGAGGCGGCGGTTATATTACCATACAAATCCCTTGTTACAGAAAACTTGTCCAGTATTGCCTTCATTGTTCCCTGTAAAGCAAGTAAATCGTTGTCCTCTTCGTTGGTCGATTGTGCCGAAAAACAATCACACGACAAAAGTGTAAGGCCAATACTTGGGGGTACTTCATGATCAGAAATTGACCCAGAGTATTTTTCGTTACGCCATTTTTTAATAAAACATATTATTCGTCGCAATTGGTCATTCCCGTTGATTTTATCGCAAAGATAGTTATTCAGCCCTTCTGGATCAGCACTTTCCCACGAGTATACACTACTGGTTGCTTTTCCTCTTGCTAAATACATATTAACGCCATCTTGCGCATATAAAGGCAAATCAATATGTAACTTTTCTTCTCCTTTTTCGTAATAGGCAACTCTAACGCATGGTTCCTTAATCGTAATCGTCCTTGATGAAATTGTGACAGCGTCTTTCAAGTAACCTTTTATTTTTCTTGGATCATCATGCTCTGATGTATCCAAAGGTATAATTATTGCAACATCTCGATCAACAAGGTCATCCTTAATCGTTGTATTGTACTTATAGCTACCTTGGTCAATTATTCTGATGTCACTTTTTGTTATAAAAATTCCGTTATCTTCAAGTATACCCGGCAGTTTCGATTCTACATCACCCTGTAAAACTTCACGTTTTTCCTTTAATGCATTCGTTTCTGAATCAATCCTGATAGTGCTGTAAAAATCAGAGAACTCTTTTTTCAGCTTCATACATACTCCTTATCCTGCACAAAATGATTGGTTCTTTTTTGAACTTCTTGGTATTGCTAAACCACAAATTTTCAAATTCTAATATGTCAACTCTTTTAATATACCATTTTCAGGCTGCAGATGCCACCGCTACACCATTCCCACTGCCATATCATGTGCCACTTGTGCCGAATAATAATGCCCGATCGTCAATGGCGCATTATAAAGTGCCGCCATCAGGTATTGTCTGATATTCCGGATCTGGGTCGTATTCTCCTTCATCCCGCTCATGACCATCCGGATATGATCCGCATTCAGCTTGAGCAGGCTGCTCTTTACAACTTCCACCGGTTTGTCATCTCCGGCTATCCGGATCATCTTACGGTTCGCACAGATGGTATCGACCAGCAGTTCCAGAATCTCGTTTAACATTTCCTGCTCATTTGGATAATCCTGTTTCAAAATGTCATATTCGATCCGGTCTTTCAGATATTCCCTGTACTGTGTACGTGTGTCCGTTTCCTCTTCCCTTCCGTTTTTTACGGAAGAAGGGAAAGGATCAGTATCGTTTAAATCAGTATCGTTAAGATCAGTATTGATTGCGTGTCCTTTCGACACTTCCTGAGATGTCGTTTCAACACTTCCAGACATGTCGTTTTGACACTTCTTGAAATGTCCTGTATCCCCGGTCCCGGTTATGAAGTTCTTCACATACAGGAAATTCGGTTTCCCGAGTCCCTGCCTCTTTCTTTCGATCAGACCCGCCTTTTCTTCCAGTTCCGCCAGGAGCTGCCCGGCCTTCTTGTTTCCGCAGCACAGATCTTCCATGATCTGCTCTATCGTGTAAATGATATAAATCCGCCCTTTATCATCCGTCCATCCGTTTTTGGCAGAAAGGGAGATCCTGTCCAGAAGGAGTCCGTAAAGGACCTTGCTGTCCGTTGAAATATCCTTGAAACGGCTGTCGCTGAACAGAGCCTTCGGAATCCGGTAAAACGTAAACTGTTCCGCCTGCTCTTTATAAAAATAGTCAAGTTCCATTTTCACAACCCCTTTCTTTATTTATTTTTGAAATCAAAAAAAGCATTCAATCTGTTGAAAAAACTCACAGTTGAATGCCTTGCTTTTTGTGAATTGTGACGATTTGTAAAATCACTGTTGTGAAAAAGGCCTTTTCGAGGGCTAGACAATGAAAGGGCTAATTACACAGGTGAACATAAATGGGAAATCTCAACACTTCTTCTGGTATCCTTCATGACGATGAAAACCGCGAACAGTTTTTGCATAACCTTACCGGAAATGGTACAATCTCCGTAAGCAGTAAAGAACTGGCTCAGATAGACAGCAAAATGAAACGTGAAATCGCAGCAAAGTACCACAAAAACGCCATTACGGAGATAAAGGAGGGTAGATACAAAGGTTACTGTCAGACTTATTTCGGAATAGGTAAACGGCGGAAATTAAAACGGTTTAAGACGTTTAATGACCTTTACCGGTACATAGTGGAATATTACTCCATCGGCACATTAACGCTGAAAGCTTATTTTCCACACTGGCTGAACTGGAAATGCGAAAGAAACAACAACAAAACTCAGACCAAGGATCAGAATCAGAAGGCTTTCGAAAAATATGTCGGTAATTCCAGACTCGGTTCCATGAAACTGACCAGAATTACATCGGAAGATCTTGAAAACTGGTGCATTGAAACACTGGTTGCACACCCCATGACAAGCTGCAACTGGAACACCTATAAGATCGTCGTCCGCGGTCCTCTGGAACTGGCGGTCCGGGAACATATCATCGAAACGAACCCCTGGGTCAATGAGCGGATTGATTACCGACATCTCCTGAAGTCAAAGCGCCGTGCTCCCAGCAAGAACAAGATCTTTTATGATGAGGAGATCGACGACCTGATCAGGGCTTTCTCTGCCGGCTATGCCGAAAACAGGAACAGCGCAAACATTGCCTTAATGATCAACTTCGACCTCGGCTTACGGATCGGGGAACTGGCAGCATTGAAATGGGCCGATATCGACTGGCATCAGGGAAGCATTTTCATCCAGCGTCAGGAAAGCAACGGAACCGTCGAGGAATATGTAAAATCCGACAGCTCCTGCGGATACCGGGAACTTGCCTTATCCGGCAATGTCCAGTCCTTATTAAGGGAACTGCGCGCCAATACGGTCAATCCTTCGCAGTACATTTTTGTAAGCGAAGAAGGAGAACGAAGGACAACCACACAGTTTGCCGGCAGACTGGAAAATGCCGAAAAATATCTCGGCTGGCCGAAGCAGAAACGCTCCCACTGCATCCGCAGGACCGTCGCCACAAAGATGTTCTGCGAGACCAAAGATCTGGAAGCGGTAAGGCAATGGCTGGGCCATACGGACGTTGAAACAACCCTCCGCTATATCTACTCCACGATGTCTGACAAAGATATGAAGGCGTACCTTGAAAGCAGCAGCCGGATACCAAAATACCTTCCGCGTCCTGCCTCGAAAGAAAAGGAAAACAAGATCCTGATGTTCCCGAAAGCCATATAAACACTGGCGAAAACGGCATTTTGGAAAAGTGATATTCACTGATATTCAATCTCAGGAATAATTACTGAAATAAAAAACCCGGAAAGCATTGATTTTACTATACTTTCCGGGGTACCACACAGTCGAGGTGACAGGATTCGAACCTGCGGCATCCTGGTCCCAAACCAGGCGCCCTACCAACTGGGCCACACCTCGCTATTCTGTTTTCGCGTCTTCACGCGACCATCCGATTATACCTTATTTCATATCCGCTTGCAAACCTTTTATCATTCCAGATAGTTCTGCGTAAAGTGGGCTTTTCCCTTTTTATCCAGCTCCATAATCATATAGGACGGCTTTCTTCCGTCCTGCCGCGGATAGGATATGCTGCCCGGATTCAGGATGATCACGTTTTCCCTGTCCTCAAAGTACGGCCTGTGGGTGTGGCCGAACATGGCAATGTCAAAGCCTCTCGCCGTTACTTCCTGTCTCAGCATTTCGACGCCGAGCGACACATTGTACATATGCCCGTGCGCAAGAAGCACATGGTACTGCCCGATCATGATTTCCTTCTCCGTGTCGAGCGGTGAAAAGAAGTCATTGTTCCCTTTTACGATTTCAAAATCGACGCTGTCGTCTAACCATGAGCGGATCAGATTGTCGCTTCCCTCTGCATCGCCCAGGTGGATCAGCATGTCAATGGGAGCCGTCCGGTCAATGACGGTTTTTAAATTTGCATCGCTTCTGTGTGAATCGCTTACAATCAGAATCTTCATAAAATGCCCTTCAGTTTCTCTTTCATGAGCCGCAGGGCTTTTCCCCTGTGGCTGATTGCATTCTTCTCTTCTTCGGAAAGCTCCGCGGATGTCTTCCGGTATTCCGGCAGATAGAGGATGGGATCATAGCCGAAACCGTTCTGTCCGGCAGGTTTCATTGCAATTTCCCCTTCCATGGAAGCTGTCGCAGAAAACCTTCTTCCGTCCGGCAGGATGCAGGCAATAGCCGCCGTGAAGCGCGCGCTGCGTTCCTTTCCCCTGGCCTTCTCCATTCTTCTTAAAATGTCCGCCATTTTTTCTGCATACGGCGTATCTCTGCCGATGTAGCGTGCGGAATAGATTCCCGGCTCTCCGTTCAGATAATCGATCACGAGTCCGGAATCATCCGCAAGCACAATGCTGTCCTTCAGCACCTCATGAACCGCCTCTGCTTTTAGGAAAGCGTTCTCCGTAAATGTGGTTCCCGTTTCCTCGACATCACAGAACGCACCGGCTTCCTTCATGGACAGGATATCGCTTCCGAGGTCCGACAGGATCTCGCGGACCTCACGCATTTTTCCGGCATTGCCCGTTGCAAATACAATCTGCTTTTTCATTTTATCTTCGCATAAGCCTTCAGGCAGACATTGCAGTCATAATCTTTTTCCGCACTGTACCATCTGCTGCCCATGCAGCTTATGTATCCCTCTCCGTCGCTGATATCGGTTTTATATTCTCCGCTGCTGCCCGAGTATTCAATGGCCACCGGCTGATCGGAACCCGCCGTTTCAATCTGTGCCATGACGGCAAAGCGTTCATCTTTTTTCACTCCGACCGGATGGTCGAACGCCAGGGTATAGAACCCTTCTTCATTTATATCCGCTTCCGCCACGCGCGTCTTCTTCCAGAGCCAGGGATTTTTCCCGGCATTCTTTACTACATAGAGCTTCACATGCGTGCTCGGTCCTGTCGCGTAAAGACCCGCGGCGGATATCTGTTCCTCGCTCCCCGCCGTATAGACATTTGCGAACCGCACGAACGGCCGGTTGAATCCGATTGCCGCCGTTTCCCCGAACAGATCACACTGGTAAATGCGGTCATAGTTCCCGGTGTCTTCCACCGCGGTGTAGACCTCGCACTTTTTCCCGATATACTGATCGTCGTAGGAAACGTAGAACACGCCGCTGTCGCCGAACTTATCGCCCCAGCTGGAAAGCACGATGAAGGCGCCGTTGTTCTTCGCAAAGGAATGAAAGTTCGCTGCCGGGTAAGCGTCGTCCCAGCCTATGATCAGGGCGTCGTGATTGTCTTCGATATCGCCGCTGTAGCAGAACGCCGCTGCGGTACGGTTATAATAAACCGAGTCCGCATCGTCATCGGAGGGAATGCAGAGGGACGTGACAACCCCGCCGTATTTCATGACTGCACGCTTCACCGCATTATAATCCTTCTCCTTTAAAATGCGGGATTCCTGCACATGCTTTACCGCCTTCAGATTCTCCGGCGAATATTTGTCTCCGTAGGGATCATCCTCTTCCAGGACCGGTCCTTTCCAGCTGAACAGATAGGCATCTGCGGTATTTAAGGACCCGCCGTCATACTGCGAGGCCGCGCCCGGGCTTTGGAAGGACATATGATCCGGCGAAAAAACAGCCGTTTCCTTCGGAAGCAGCACGCTCTCCAGAGCCGAGAGACGTGCGAATGCCCAGCAGGTATTCAGATCCTTCTGACTTCTGGCTTTCGGCGCCTTGCCGTAGGTTCTTAAATCATAGGATGCCGGCACCGGGAATTCCTCTATTTTAATTTCCTTACTCGCGGACCTGAAGTGATCCCTGAGCATTCCGGCCGGATCCGGGAAATTCAGATTGAGCGGACTTAAGTCCGAAAGAATAAACAGAATTACGGCAATAAAAATCACACACTTTAGAACTCCGTGCCATATGCCGCATCTTCTGCTTTTCATTTGTTTTCTGTGCTCCGCTCATTCTCCGTATGACGTCTCGGCGGTTTCTTGCCGAGGTATTCGTAAAAATAGGCTTTCATCATTCCGTTGTAGATCTTGCGGTTTTTATCCGCTTTCCGTCCTATGCACTTCTCCGCATCCGCATATGCGGAAATCATGTAGAGCGACCAGTCCGAAAGAGCTCTGTAGCGTTCGCCGAGCGTCCGGTAAAGTTCGCCCAGATCCCCGCTGTCCGAAAGCCGTTCCCCGTACGGCGGATTCGTGATGATGAAGCCGTACTTCTTCGGGTGGGACAGTGCCGAAACCGGTCGCTGCTGGAAATGAATGAGTTCCGCAACGCCTGCCTGCTCCGCGTTGATGCGGGCCGCCTTCACGATCTCGGGATCAATGTCATAACCCTGGATATCCGTTTCGATATCCTTGTTCACCAGATCGTTCGCCTCATCCATGACATCGTACCAGCATTTCTTCGGGATAAGATTATCCCAGCTTTCCGAAATGAATTCCCGGTTCAGCCCCGGTGCCATGTTCGCAGCCATCATTGCCGCTTCGATCGGGAAGGTGCCGCTGCCGCAGAAGGGATCCACGAGAATGCGGTCCTTGTGCCACGGCGTTAAAAGGATCAGCGCCGCCGCAAGCGTTTCCGTGATCGGCGCCTTTGACGTCATCGTGCGGTAGCCTCTTTTATGAAGCGACTCACCGCTGGAGTCGATCGCGACGGTCACCCTGTCGTTATGAATGAACACGCGGAGCGGATATTCCGCTCCTGTTTCCTCGAAATGCGTTATCCCGTAATGCTCTCCCAGCCGGTTCACCATGGCCTTCTTCATAATGGACTGAATGTCGGACGGTGAAAACAGCTTGCTGTTCACGGACGTTGCCTTGGTCACCCAGAACTTCCCGTCCTTCGGGATATATTCCTCCCATGGAATGTCCTTCGTCTTCTCAAACAGTTCTTCAAACGAACGGGCTTCAAATTCACCGGCCTTCAGCATGACGCGTTCCGTGGTGCGGAGCCAGATGTTCGCTCTTACGATCGCTTCCGCATCGCCGGCAAAGGTCACCTTGCCGTTCTCCGTCTCCGTGACATCATAGCCGATGTCCTGGATTTCCCTTTTCATAACGGCTTCCAGGCCGAAGTGGCACGGCACAATCAGTTCAAACAGTCTGTTCAAGCGTGATCTCCTTAATGGTGTGGCCTTCAAAATCCCTGATGGAAAATGTTCTGTCCTTCAGTACCGCGTAGCTTGATGCATATCCGCCCTTCGGAATGGACACGGAGCCCGGATTCAGAATATAGATATCTCCCGTTTTTTCCGCCTTCGGCAGATGCACGTGACCGTACATGAAGGCGGTTCCTCCGGCCATGGGCGGAAGGTTTTCCGGATTCCATTTGTGGCCGTGCGTGATATAGAAAGCGACTCCGTTCAGCACCATGTAGGCATAGTCGGCCATGATCGGAAAGCTTAAAACCATCTGGTCGACCTCGGCATCACAGTTGCCCCTGACCGCGAGGATTTTTTCACGGTAAGGGTTCAGAAGCGAAATCACTTTTTTCGGATCGTACCCTTCGGGCAGATCGTTCCGCGGTCCGTGATAGAGGATGTCGCCCAGAAGTATCATCTTCCCCGCCTTGCTTCTCTCGAAGGCATCCAGCATTTTCTCCGCGTAAAATGCCGAGCCGTGAATATCCGATGCAAAAAAATAATCCATGTATGTTTTCCTCACAATTACCAACATTCTACAATAAAAAAAAGGCAGGCACAAGGCCTGCCCCAATTCATTTCTCTGTCAGTCTCCCAGCACGTTCCGGATATACAGCGGCTTTTCATAATTGTAGCTGTCCTTCTGGACGCCTCTGGCCTGCCCGGAAGCATGGACAATCTTTCCGTCTCCCACATAAACGGCAACATGCCCGACCACGCCGTCTTTATTGTCTCCGTCGTAGCAGATCACGTCTCCCGGCCTGATATCGGCAAGCGCGACTTCTTTTCCTTCCGTGGCGATTTCCGTGGAAGTCCTGGCCAGCGTTATCCCGGCCGCCCTGGCCGCATCCTTTAAAACATAGTTCACGAGTCCCGAACAGTCCAGGCCTCCGGCCGGCGTATTACCTCCGGAAGCATATTTCCCGCCGACCAGTTTACCGGCCTCCTCGACCAGTTTCCTGCGGGCTTCGCTTACCCTGCTCCAGTCCGTTTTTCCCGAAATTCCCGTTCCCTCGGAAACCTTTTCCTCGGAACCCGGCCCGATTAAAAGCGCGCCGCTGCTTTTGCTGCCCGGATCGGACTTTACCGAACTGTTCTTAAAAACCTCCGCGGCAAATGCAGCCGAAACGGAAGATACCGTCATCACGGCCGTAAGAGCCGCACAGATGCTTAGTTTTACCACTCGATTCATGACTGTTCTCCTTATCACCCACCAGTGATTCTTTAAGGAATGATTGCATTTTTCAGTATAAAGACTTTAAGGAGATATGTCAATTTAAGAAGTCATTACGTTTCTCTGAAAGGGAATCTTTCTCTGAACCGGAATTAACCGAGCATATTCACAATGCGGACCGGTGTCTTGTAATTCCACTGGGACACTTTAATGCCCGTCCGTTCGGTCGAGGCGTGCACAATCTGGCCGTTCCCGATGTACATGGCAACATGGCTGATATAGCTGCCGCTGCCGTAGAAAAGAAGATCGCCGGGCTGCATTTCCTCCGCGCTTATGCTGACGCCCTCCGCTGCCTGATCCCTGGAGGTGCGGCCAACGGAAACACCTGCCGCGTTTTCCAGAACATATTTCGTAAATCCAGAGCAGTCCACGCCCGAATTGGGGTTGGTCCCGCCATAAACATATCTGCCGCCCACAAATGAGAGCGCATAATCGACAACTGTCTGACGAAGCGAAGCCTTCTGCTGCGCTTCCCTGGTTGCAGCCTCCTCGGCTGCTTTCTTTGCCATCTGATCCTGAACGGCCTTTTCCTGCTGTTCAAGGAGCCAGGGCAATTCATTTTTGATTACTTTGGTTCCGGTCGTTGAAGCGAATGCCGGGCTGACACATGTGATTGTCATTCCGATTGCCAGTACAAAAGCTGTAAGGGTTTTCGCTGACTTTCTCTTCAATTTCGTTCCTCCTGCTTTGTTACAATTATTTATTATAATTATTAAGCAAGTGTTACGAATTGAAGTATAAATATTTTACAGGACCAAGTCAACCCATTTCATAGAATCTTTATATTTTTACCGCAGATTTTACAGAATAATTAAAAAATGCCCCATTTTCAGGGGTATTTATGTAAATTTAAGTTCGAATTTGACGTCAGGAAAACCGTTTCTGTACATGCCTGCCGGCTCCGCTGTACGCATCTACCGGTCCCGGCCGAACAGCCAGAAGACAAAAAAGATAATCAGCAGCGGAAGCAGAACCGGATAAAGAAGACGGAATATGCCGAGCACGATGAACACGACCAGGAAAATCAACAGCAGAACGACAAGGAGGGGTATAAGCCACACCCAGAAGCCGCTTCCGGACCATCCGAAATGATGACGGCCCGCATGATTTTCCGCCCCATCTTCGTTTCCGCCCCCGGCTGCATTGCCCCCGGAACTTTCTTCCGCATAGGAATCGTCTTCGTAGCCGCCGGCGTCCTCGATGGATTTGGCGATCAGACGCGGGTCGCCGAGTTCCGTGAGAATTTCCTCCTCGGTACGCCCCTTTTTCTTTTCGTCTTCGATATAGCTGTCGTAGTAGGAAAGATTCTCCTGTGCGACCGACTCCGGGACGGATGACGAAAGCGCGTCCCTCAGTCCTCTTAAAAATTCACTTTTCGACATGGCTTCCTTTATGGCTCCGCCTTATGCGAAACCGTTCAGTTCCTTTTTCAGTTTCCTGTAATCGGGAATGTATTCCTCAACGATCGCCCAGAACGCGGGCGAGTGGTTCATCTGTTTCAAATGGGCCAGTTCATGGACAACCAGGTAATCCACGACCCGTTCCGGCATGACAAAGACCTTCCAGGAAAAATTAAGATTTTTACTGCTGGAACAGCTTCCCCAGCGGCTGCGCACATCCTTGATGCGGATATTATGATACTCCACACCCATGATTTCCGCCCACCGGGAAATTTTTTCCCGGAACAGTTCCCCGCCTTCTCCCGTGATCCAGGGCGCTTCTTCGGATTTGACATCCGCCCAGCAGACGGATTCCGTTTTCTCCCGCCTGTCACGCATGCGCTCCTGATTTTTCAGGATCCAGTCCTGCTTCTCTTCGACAAACTCCTTTGCTTCCGAAAGCGACACTCTGGCCGGAATGCGGGCAGTCACGGTGCCGTCCAGGCCCACCTCCAGTCCTATGGTACGCCGTCTGGAACGGATGACTCTGTATGGTATGGCGCTGTTCTTTGTTTGATAGACTTCTGACATTCTGAATATTTCTTCCTCCGTAATTGATCGGAGCTTATATCCTGTGGATAAAAATGCCGCTCCTGAGCTTCGGCTCGAACCAGGTGGACTTCGGCGGCATTAAAAGTCCTGCATCCGCCACCTGAAACAGCTCACGGATGGACGTCGGGTACATGGACCATGAAACCGCATAACCGCCCCGGACCATCTTCACAAGCTCTTCTGTCCCTCTTATGCCTCCGACAAAGGAAATCCTTTTGTCCGCTCTCGGATTCGTGATGCCGAGAACGGGACCTAAGACTCTGTCCTGCAGGACAGACACATCGAGGCCCTTAACCGGGTCGTCCGGTCTGCACTCCTCCCGCACGGTAAGTTCATACCATGACTTTCCGAGGTACATGCCGATGCAGCCCTTTCTTTCCGGCGTGACCGCATGGTCCCCGAGTTGTTTGACATAAAAAGACTTTTTCATTTTACCAAGAAATTCCGCTTCGGTCAATCCTGCGAGGTCCTTCACGGCCCGGTTGTAGGGAAGAATGGTCAGTTCCTCCTCCGGGAACAGCACGGACAGGAAGAAATTGAACGGCTCTTTTCCGGTGTAGCCGGGATTTTCCTTCCGTCTTTTCAGGGCGACTCTGACTGCGCTCGCGGCGCGGTGATGACCGTCCGCGATGTAGGTACAGGGAACGGCGGCAAAACACTTTTCGATGGCACCCGTGAGGCCTTCCCCGCTGACTCTCCACACTCTGTGGCGGATGCCGTCGTCCGAGCGGAAATCATAAAGCGGTTCTCCGCTCTTTATTTTCTCCGTCAGGCTCTTTAATTCCCCGTTCGAACGGTAGGCCAGGAAAATAGGCCCGGTCTGCGCGTTTACGGTATCCACGTGGCGGATGCGGTCCTTCTCCTTTTCCTCCGTGGTGTTCTCGTGTTTCTTAATGACGCCGGAAAGATAATCGTCCACCGAGGAACAGGCGACAATCCCCGTCTGGGAGTGTCCCTTCATGATATCCGAAAGCGTGCCGGCCTCCACGGTCTGCTCGTACACATAGTAGCAGGGCACGGTCTCCTCTGTGAATATGCCTTCCCGGATTTCCCGCTCCAGCATTTCCGAAGCCTTTTCGTACACCTCGTCCGCATACATGTCATGATCTTCCGGGAACTGCGTCTCCGGGCGGTCGATGTTCAGGAACGAAAGCGGCTTTCCGGCGACCGCCTTTCTCGCTTCATCCCTGCTGTAAACGTCATAAGGAAGTGCTGCGACATCACAGACCACTTCCTTATTCGGGCGTACGCACATAAACGGTTTTACAGCTGCCATTTAAGTCCTCCGCATTTTATGATTGTCTTTTTGATTATTTGATGATTCTGACTCTTAAGACGCCGTCAATTTTTTTCAGCGCTTCAATGCAGGAGCTGTCCGCCTTCGCGTTCAGGTCCAGAAGCGTATAGGCATATTTGTCGCGGCTCTTGTTCGTCAGATCGGAAATGTTGATGCCGCTCTTCGCGATGGTACCGGTGATCTGTCCGATCATGTTCGGGATGTTCTGATGCATGACCGCGACTCTGCCTTCCGTCTTGCACTCACCCATGTCGCAGGCCGGGAAGTTCACGGAGTTTCTGATGTTTCCGTTGTCCAGATAGTCCATCAGTTCTTCGACTGCCATGGCTGCGCAGTTGTCTTCCGCTTCTTCCGTGGAAGCGCCGAGGTGCGGGATGGCAATGCAGCCCTTCATCTTGACGGATTTCGTGTTCGGGAAGTCGGTTACATATTTTCTTACCTTGCCGGAAAGAAGCGCTTCCGCCATGGCATCGTCGTCCACCAGAAGATCGCGGGCGAAGTTCAAAACCACGACGCCGTCCTTCATTGCGGCGATTTCGTCCTTCCCGATCATACCCTTGTTGTCATCCGTAAGCGGAACATGAACGGTAATGTAATCGCACTTTCCGTAGATCTCGGAAAGGTCCGTGACATGCTGGATTTTTCTGGAAAGCCTCCAGGCTGCGTTCACGGAAATATAGGGGTCGTAGCCGAGGACCTTCATGCCCAGGGCCGATGCTGCATTGGCCACTTCCGCTCCGACCGCGCCGAGGCCGATCACGCCGAGCGTTTTGCCCTTGATCTCGTTTCCGGCAAATGCCTTCTTGCCTTTTTCAACATCCTTGGAAATCGTGGGCTGTTCGCTGATGGTCTGTGTCCACTCCACGCCGCCTATGATGTCACGGGAAGCAATCAGCATGCCGCAGAGAACAAGCTCCTTCACGCCGTTTGCATTCGCGCCGGGCGTATTGAAAACGACAATTCCCTTGTCCGCGCATTCCGCAAGCGGAATGTTGTTCACGCCCGCGCCGGCTCTTGCGACTGCAAGGATGCCCTCGGGCAGAACCATTTCCTTCATGGCCGCGGAACGTACGAGAATGCCGCAGGCCTCATTGATGTCGTCCGTCAGTTCATAGTCTTTCGTGAAATTATCCGTTCCGTATTTCGAGATCGCGTTCAGGCATTTGATTTTTTTCATCGATATGGTCTCCTCAAGTTTTTTGATGATGGTACTGACGGATCAGTGCTTTGCTTCGAACTCCTTCATGAATTCGACAAGCTTTCTCACACCCTCCTCGGGCATAGCGTTGTAAATGCTGGCTCTCATTCCGCCCACGGTGCGGTGGCCTTTCAGATTGACGAAGCCCGCAGCGGCCGCTGCCTTTACAAACTCGGCATCCAGCGCTTCATCTCCCGTCACGAACGGAGCATTCATGATGGAACGGTCTTCCTTACGGACAGTGCCTTTAAACATCCGGCTGGAATCCAGATAATCATAGAGAATCTTAGCCTTTGCTTCGTTCCTGTCCTTCATTGCGGAAAGTCCGCCCTGTTTCTTCAGCCACTTGAACACCTTGCCGCAGATGTAAATTCCGTAGCAGGGAGGCGTGTTGTAAAGAGACTTCGCATCCGCCTGTGTTTTGTACTTCATGATGGTCGGGGTTCCCGGAAGAACATCATCCGTGATCAGATCATCTCTCACGATCACGATCACGACGCCTGCGGGTCCCACATTCTTCTGTGCGCCGCCGTAAAGCAGGCCGTACTTTGTCACGTCGACCGGCTCAGATAAAAAGCATGAGGAGATGTCGGCTACCAGTGTTTTTCCCTTGGTGTTCGGGAGCTTTTTGTACTTGGTTCCGTAAATGGTGTTGTTCTCGCAGATGTAGACATAGTCCGCATTATCGTCGATCGGAAGATCGGAGCAGTCCGGAATATAGGAAAAGTTCTTGTCTTCACTGGATGCGACCGCATGAACCTCGCCGTAAAGCTTTGCTTCCTTGAAAGCCTTCTTGGCCCACTGTCCGGTAATGATATAGTCCGCAACTTTGTTCTTCATCAAGTTCATCGGAACCGCGGCAAACTGCAAGTGTGCGCCGCCCTGAAGAAACAGAACCCGGTAGTTGTCGGGAATGGACATCAGATCACGGATATCCGCTTCCGCATCCTCAATGATGGTTTCGAATGCCTTGGAGCGATGGCTCATTTCCATGACCGACATTCCGGTACCGCCGTAATCCAGCATTTCATCCGCTGCTTCGCGTAATACTTCTTCCGGCAATACCGCCGGACCGGCACTGAAGTTATAGACTCTTCCCATTATTTTTCTCCTCTTTTTTTTATATGTCATGCGGCTTCTGCCGCCGGGCATCACGGTAAAATTCCACTTTTATTCGTCTCTCTTGATTCTCAGATCCGATTCGTCGAACGTATCCTGAAGCGGCGTACCGGGCGAGCACATCGGGAATACCTTGTCGTCCTCGTCGATCTGACAGTCGATCAGCGTCATGACATCCGACTTCATGGCTTCCAGAAGCGCCGGTTCCAGTTCTTCCTTCTTTGTGATGCGGATAGCGTGTGCGCCCATGGCTTTTGCCACGCCGCAGAAATCCATGGCATCATCAAGAACCGTGCTGGAATACCGTTTTCCGTAATACAGTGTCTGCCACTGGCGTACCATGCCGAGCACGTGGTTATTGATGACCACTTCGATCACCGGCACTTTCGCTCTTACCGCCGTCGCAATCTCGTTTAAGTTCATGCGCAGGCATCCGTCGCCGGCAATGTTGATGACCGTCCTGTCAGGACAGCCTGTCTTCGCGCCGATCGCGGCGCCCAGACCGTATCCCATGGTGCCGAGTCCGCCGGAAGAAAGGAAGGTCCGCGGAGCCGTATATTTATAGTACTGCGCGGCCCACATCTGATGCTGGCCCACTTCGGTGACAATGATCGTGTCATCCGGGGTGACCTTATCGATCGTCTCAATGATGAACGGTCCGGTAAGCCTGGACTTGTCATATTCCAGCGGATACATATCCGTCATCCGCTCCACATGCTGGAACCATTCCTCGTGCCGCAGCGGATCCATTCCCGCGATCAATTTTCTTAAGATCTTCCTGGCGTCGCCCACCAGACTGGAATACGTCTTGATGTTCTTATTCACTTCGGCTTCGTCAATATCGATATGAAGGACCTTGGCACCCTTCGCAAACTTGCCGGGATTTCCGGTCACACGGTCCGAGAAACGCGCGCCGATCACGATCAGAAGGTCGCATTCGCTGACGCCGAAGTTGCTGGCCTTCGTTCCGTGCATGCCCACGAGTCCCGTATAGAGCTCGTCCGTCTGGTCGATTGCGCCCTGTCCCATTAACGTGCAGCAGACCGGCGCCTGGATCTTATGCGCAAACTGTTTCAGTTCCGCCGAAGCATTGGAAACAATCACGCCGCCGCCCGCCATGATGAAGGGCTTTTTGGAGGACTTGATGAGGATCATGGCCTTCTCGATATCCTCTTCCGTGTAGCCTCCCTTTATGCTTTCCTGCACTTCCGGCTTTTTCGGCGTATAATCGCAGAGCGCCGCCGTCACATCCTTCGTGATATCCACGAGGACAGGACCCGGCCTTCCGCTTCCCGCAATCCGAAACGCCCGCCTCAAAGTGTCCGCGAGTTTCCGGACATCCTTGACAATGAAATTATATTTCGTGATCGGCATGGTGATGCCGGTGATATCCACCTCCTGGAAGGAATCGCGTCCGAGCTGCGGCAGCGAAACATTGCAGGTGATTGCGACTACCGGAACGGAATCCATGTAGGCCGTTGCAATGCCGGTCACAAGATTGGTGGCTCCGGGTCCGCTTGTCGCCATGCAGACGCCGATCTTTCCCGTTGCCCTGGCGTAGCCGTCAGCCGCGTGCGCGGCGCCCTGCTCATGGCTCGTCAGGATATGACGGATCTCATTCCGATGGATGTAAAGCGCATCGTAAATATTTAAAATGGTACCGCCCGGATAACCGAAAACAGTATCCACTCCCTGTTCCTTCAGGCACTCGATTACGATTTCCGCACCCGTGATTTTTGCCATTTTATTCTCCCCTTTTTTCAGATGGTTTACCGCCGGACTGAATACCGATTGATTCATGACTGTTGCCGCACTGTGTTTCCCGATCGGTCAGAAAAAAAATTACACCTTCTGCCCGAAGCGCGGACCGCGTGTCCCGAAGGGACGATATTCCCTGCGCTGCTCTGCATATTATAAACTTCAGTGCGCGATGTGGTCAATCGAGAGAACCGCACCCTTCGGCGCGCTCGTTACCAGTTCCCTGTACCGTGCAAGATATCCGTCCACCTCGTTCACGCGCGGCTTCCATTCCTTTTTACGTTTTGCAAATTCCTCGTCGCTCACTCTGGCGTTGATCGTATTCGCATTGATATCGATATCGATGATATCGCCTTCCCGGATCAGTCCGATCGGTCCTCCTGCTGCCGCTTCCGGCGACACATGTCCGATCGATGCGCCTCTGCTCGCGCCCGAGAAACGTCCGTCCGTAATCAGTGCCACAGAGCTGTCCAGTCCCATGCCTGCGATCGCGGAGGTCGGGTTCAGCATTTCTCTCATGCCGGGACCTCCCTTCGGTCCTTCGTAACGGATGACGACCACATCGCCGGCCTTGATCTTCCCGCCGGTGATGGCTTTGATGGCATCGTCCTCGCAGTCAAATACTCTCGCGGGACCGGTGTGCTTCAGCATTTCCGGAAGCACGGCACTCCTCTTTACAATGCCGGATTCCGGAGCGATATTTCCCTTTAAAACGGCAATGCCGCCGTTCGGCATATAGGGATTGTCGATCGGACGGATGACTTCTGGATTCAGGTTTGCTGCATCCTTGATGTTTTCACCGACCGTCTTCCCGGTAACCGTAAGGCAGTTAAGGTTGATCAGATTCTTCTTCGCGAGCTCGTTCATAACGGCATATACGCCGCCGGCTTCATTCAGATCTTCCATGTATGTGGGGCCTGCAGGAGCGAGGTGGCAGAGGTTCGGGGTCCGGTCGCTGATTTCGTTCGCGATGTCCACGCTGATCGTGATTCCCGCTTCATGTGCGATTGCGGGAAGATGCAGCATGGTGTTCGTGGAACAGCCGAGTGCCATATCCACCGTAAGGGCATTCCGGAAAGCTTCCTTCGTCATGATGTCCCTCGGACGGATGTTCTTCCGGTACATTTCCATGACCGCCATTCCGGCATGCTTTGCCAGACGGAGCCGTTCGGAATAGACTGCCGGCACGGTGCCGTTTCCCTTTAATCCCATGCCGAGCGCTTCGGTCAGGCAGTTTAAGGAGTTTGCCGTGTACATGCCGGAGCAGGAACCGCAGGTCGGACAGACCTTGTTCTCGTACTCCGTTACCTGCTCTTCGTTCATTTTTCCGGCCGCGTAGGCGCCGACCGCTTCAAACATGCTGGAAAGGGAACGCTTTCTGCCGCCGATGTGTCCGGCAAGCATTGGGCCTCCGCTTACAAACACGGTCGGCACATTGACTCTTGCCGCCGCCATCAGAAGTCCCGGTACGTTCTTGTCGCAGTTCGGAACCATGACCAGCGCGTCAAACTGGTGTGCCTTTGCCATGCATTCCGTGGAATCCGCAATGAGGTCTCTGGTCACCAGCGAATATTTCATGCCGATGTGTCCCATGGCAATGCCGTCGCAGACAGCAATCGCGGGAAATACCACCGGCATGCCGCCGGCTTCCGCCACGCCGAGTTTCACGGCTTCCACAATCTTATCCAGGTTCATGTGGCCCGGAACGATTTCATTGTAAGAACTCACGATTCCTATCAGAGGCTTGTCCATTTCCTCTTTTGTAAAGCCGAGCGCGTTGAACAGCGATCTGTGCGGCGCCTGCTGCATTCCTTTTTTCACATTGTCACTCTGCATTTTCTTTTCCTCTTTCTTAAAAATTTTTACAGCCTGATTGTTCAGATCCTGCGGACGATCTCATCGCCCATTTCGGATGTGGAGACTTTTCTGCATCCTTCCGTAAAGATGTCCGGGGTGCGGATGCCCTCGTCCAGGATCATCTTCACCGCATTCTCAATTTCGTCCGCTTCGCGGTCCAGGTCCAGGGAATATCTTAAAAGCATGGCTGCGCTTAAAATGGTGGCCAGCGGATTGGCAATGTTCTGTCCGGCAATATCCGGCGCAGAACCGTGACTCGGCTCATAAAGCCCGAGCTTCGTTTCGTTCAGGGAGGCGCTCGAAAGCATGCCGATGGAACCCGTGATCATGCTTGCTTCGTCCGAAAGAATATCCCCGAACGTGTTCTCGGTCAGGATAACATCGAACTGTCCGGGATCCGCCACGAGCTGCATGGCGCAGTTGTCCACCAGCATATGCGAAAGTGCCACTTCCGGATAATCCTTCGAAACTTCCGTTACGACTTTCCTCCAGAGTCTGGAGGAATCCAGGACATTCGCCTTGTCCACGCTCGTTACGCTTTTTCTGCGTTTCATGGCGATCTCAAATGCCTTCTTCGCGATGCGCCTGATTTCCGTTTCCGTATAAATAAGCGTGTCCACCGCGGTGGTGACGCCGTTCACTTCCTTCGTATAGCGCTCTCCGAAATAAAGTCCGCCGGTCAGTTCCCGGACAATCACCATATCGAATCCGTTCTTTAAATGATCTCCCTTTAAAGGACATGCATCCGAGAGCTCCGGATAAAGATAGGCCGGCCGCAGGTTTGCAAACAATCCGAGTTCCTTGCGGATTTTTAAAAGTCCGGCCTCCGGTCTTAAGTTCGGTGCGCCGTCATACCACTTGCAGCTTCCCACTTTTCCGCCCACTGCACCGAGCAGCACCGCGTCGGATGCCTTTGCCCTGGTCAGTGCCTCGTCCGTCAGCGGAACCCCGTATTTATCGATGGAGCATCCGCCCATGTCGATTTCCGTAAAGGAAAAATCATGGCCGTGCTTTTCCGCCGTATGTTTCAGGACCTTCTTTGCTTCTGCCACAATCTCCGGTCCTATCCCGTCGCCGGGAATCAGTACGATATCTGCTTCCATTTCTCTGCCTCTGTTCTTATGCGGTCAGAAGTGCCGCCGGCACTTCTGCTGCATCACTGGATTAAAGTGTTTCTATTCATGATAAAACAAACAGCGTTTTTTTTCAACCGCAGGTCCCTTTTCTCACCTCTCCGGGTATACTTTATTTGCATGCCTTCCATAACGCAGGGTCACGTACCGGCGGCGCATAAGGCCCCGCCGACAGCAGAAATATTCAATTGCCTGCCTCTCCCGAAAAAAAGAAGAGTGTCTGCAGCGCAGGATTCCCCCCGGCGGCTTTTTGCAGAGAAAGACAGAAGGGTATCTGCGGCGCATAAGGCACCCGCCGACACCGGAAATGTTAAATTGCCCGCTTCTCCCATAAAAAAGAAGAGTGTCTGCAGCGCATAGGAACATTTTATCCCGTAGCTGCAGACACTCTTCTTTTTTATTTAATCATTCATTTCGCCGGAGCCCATGTCCCGTCAATCCCGATCTGATAGCCGTCAATGACCGTATTCTTCACCATGGCTCCGCTCACCGGATCCAGATAATACCATTTTTCTCCGCTCTGAAGCCAGCCGGTAAACATGGTCCCGTCCGCATTGAAATAGTACCACTCGTTGTTGATCGCTCTCCATGCGTTTGCGGGATACGTTCCGTCGGGAAGCCTGAACTTCCATACGGTTCCGTCCGTTTCCCAGGATCCCGCGCTCTGTACCTGCTGGTTCGAAGCGACGTGCATCTTTGCCTGATCATCCGAAATGCTTACCGTATTGCTGTCCACCCAGACGCCCTTTACAGCGGTATTATTCTTATTGACAGGACGGACCATGAAATGATAGGGACCTGCTTTTGTCATCAGGCTCCCGCCGTCAAACGTAAGCCCCGTGACTGTCTGCGTTCCGCCGAGCGTCGCCTTGTTTCTCATGAACTTGACTTCATAGCTGCCTGCGCCGTCCGATGCGCTCCAGGTGCAAACCCCGTCATCCGTCATAGCGGCTGACCCGATCTTCGTGACCTGGTTTGCCAGCGGCGTCAGGGAAATTTCCACGATCAGCGTGGTCGAACTGTCCGCACGCTCCGCGCTTACATAGGTTCCCCCGATTACCGTTACCTGAGAAGCCTGCGTAATATAGAAATAATAATCATCATCCGCGGTCAGCGTGACCTTGATGACCGGCGTGTCCTCGATGGACCAGCGGAACCCGACGTTCTGGACTTCATAGCCCTCATAGGAATAATGATCGGCCGATGCAGTCACATCCAGATTTTCTTCGCCTATTTTTTCATCGACCTGGATGTTCCCTTCCACGTGAATGGTGACACTGTTGATCTTTTTTGTCGAGGCAAAAGCATTCGTGCAAAATGCGGCCGACAAGACTGCTGCAGCTGCGAAAATGATCAGCATTTTGATTCTGTTTTTCATAGTACCCTGCCTTTCCAAGCCGGAAACCGGCTTTTCCCCTGAAGTTACAGAAAATTTCCCTTTGTATGTATTAATTTAGTATATGGTATAAGTTAAGTCAAGGAAAAAAGCCTTACAAATTTTGTCTTTGTAAGGCTTTTTCTTAATATTTCAGGCTGTGAAAACGGACACTGCTGTTTCCTTCCGTTCATTTCCACCCGTGCTGCCCTGATTTGTTACTTTGCCACATCCTGCACTCTGGATTCCCGGATTACGTTGACCTTGATCTGGCCAGGATACTGCATTTCCTGTTCAATCCGTTTTGCGACATCATGTGCCAGAATAACCATCTCGTCGTCGTTCACCTTATCCGGTACTACCATGATTCTGACTTCCCTGCCGGCCTGAATGGCGAATGACTTGTCCACGCCTGCAAAGGAATTCGTGATTTCTTCAAGCTGTTTCAACCGATTGGTATATGCCTCGAGCGTTTCTCTCCTGGCACCCGGCCTTGCCGCCGATATGGTATCGGCAGCCTGCACGATGCAGGCGATCAAACTCTCCGGTTCAACATCGCCATGATGGGATTCCACGGAATTGATTACAACCGCGGGTTCCTTGTACTTCCGGCACAGTTCCGCACCGAGCTGTACATGAGACCCTTCCACTTCATGATCGATGGCTTTTCCGATGTCATGCAGAAGTCCCGCCCGCTTTGCAAGCCGGACATCCACGCCTACTTCCGCGGCCAGAAGCCCGGAAAGTTCGGCAACTTCGATTGAATGCTTCAAAGCATTCTGTCCGTAACTGGTTCTGAATTTCATTCTGCCGAGAAGTTTGATCAGTTCGGGATTGATTCCGTGCACGCCGACTTCCATGGCCGCACTCTCTCCTTCTTCCTGCATGGTCTTCTCGACCTCTTTCTGTGCTTTCTCCACCGTTTCTTCAATTCTTGCCGGATGGATGCGGCCGTCTGTGATCAGTTTCTGCAGTGCAACTCTGGCAACTTCTCTTCTTACCGGATCAAATCCCGAAAGAACAACTGCCTCCGGGGTATCATCCACAATGAGCTCCACGCCTGTCATCTGTTCGAGAGTACGGATATTTCTTCCCTCTCTGCCGATGATGCGTCCCTTCATGTCGTCGTTCGGAAGCGGTACCACGGAAACCGTAGCCTCCGATACATTGTCTGCCGCACATCGCTGGATGGCGGAAACAACATAATCCTGCGCTTTCTTATCCGCTTCTTCCTTTGCCTTTGTTTCCATTTCCCTGATCAGTTTCGCAGTGTCGTGCTTAACATCATCCTCGACGGACTGAAGCAAGAATTCCTTGGCCTGTTCGCTTGTGAGACCGGAGATTTTCTCCAGTTCCGCAATTCCTTTTTCGTAAAGAGAATCCACTTCACGACTTCTGTCGTTCAGCTTTCCTTCCCTTTCGACCAGGGCCTCTTCCTTCTTCTCCAGCGCTTCCTGCTTTTTATCGATGTTTTCTTCCTTGCTCAGAACACGTTTTTCATAACTCTTCAGCTCCGCTCTTCTGTCTTTTGTTTCCTTGTCGAATTCGTTCTGTTTCTTTAAGAATTCTTCCTTGGATTCCAGGAGAGCCTCGCGCTTCTTTGTCTCTGCAGTTTTCAGGGCTTCTTCAATAATCTCGCGGGATTTTACTTCCGCGCTGCCGATCTTGTTCTCATACGTCTTTTTACGATGTGCGATCGCAAGGATCCAGCTCAAAGGAGCCACAATCACCGCAGTAATGATTACTGCAATAATGATTTGTGACACAGGAGCACCTCCTTATTTAATTTTCATTGTACGATATTACTTTTACAACAGGGATATTTTATCAGAATATTTCCCGTATTGCAACTCATTTACATAAAATATCGGTGCTCATCTGTTTAAAATATGGCCGATCATGTCCCATGAATAGCCTTTTCTCGCCAGAAATGCAGTCATTTTCCGCTTGGCATCGATGTCCGCAGTTTCCGGATCATACCGGCGCTTCGCAAGTTCCCGGCGGATCTGCTCCTCCTCATCCACCGGTTTTGCTTCCAGCGTCTTCTCCGCGATCTCCCGCGGAACGCCCTTTAAGATCATGTCATAAAGAAGTTTTTTTCTGCTTTTTCCGGCGGAATGGTACTCTGCATAACCGGAGGCAAACCGTTCGTCATCCACGTAATGCTTTTCCCGGGCCCAGGAAACAGCCGCCTCAATGCAGCTCTCCGGGTAACAGGCTTCCCGAAGTTTCCGCTTCAGTTCTGCCTCCGTCTTATCCATGTCCTTTAACAAATAGACAACCCGTTCCCTCGCCCGTCTGTTAAGGAGCGGCAGGATGGTCCCGTTCAGCTTTTCTTCCGTGATCTCGACACCTTCTGAAATTCTCAGTTTTTTCAGTTCACCGTTATACAATACAAAAGCAAAGTCCCCGTCTGTCAGGACTTTGCTTCTGCTTTTTTTAAATGGAAGGATTTCCGTTACCAGCATTTACGACTCTTTTCTGCTCTTTCTTTCCGCTTTGGGCTTTTCTTCCCCTTCGGTTTCCGTGACGGTCTCCTCTGCTGTTTCCTGAGAAGGAAGAAGACCATGGGACGCTCTCACCTGGTTCTCGATTTCCGCACAGACAGCGGGATTCTCCGCAAGATAGTTCTTCGCGTTTTCACGTCCCTGGCCTATGCGCTCACCCTTATAGGCAAACCAGGCGCCGCTCTTTTCGACGATGTTCTCCTCCGCGGCCAGGTCCAGGATATCCCCGGTTTTCGAGATTCCCCTGCCGAACATGATGTCAAACTCGGCTTCCTTGAACGGCGGGGCGATCTTGTTTTTGACCACCTTGACCCGCACACGGTTTCCGACCACTTCTCCGTTCTGCTTGATCGAATCGATTCTTCTGACATCCAGACGAATGGAAGCGTAGAACTTCAGCGCTCTGCCGCCGGTCGTTGTTTCCGGGTTTCCGAACATGACGCCGATCTTTTCACGGAGCTGGTTGATGAAGACGACCGTGCAGTTGCTCTTACTCATGATGCCGGTCAGTTTTCTCAAGGCCTGACTCATCAGTCTTGCCTGCAGGCCCATGTGGGCATCGCCCATTTCGCCGTCGATTTCCGCCTTCGGCACCAGGGCCGCCACGGAGTCCACGATTACGATATCCACGGCACCGCTCCGCACCATGGTCTCCGTGATTTCCATGGCCTGCTCGCCGTTATCCGGCTGCGAAATGTAGAGATTGTCGATATCCACGCCGATTGCCGCCGCGTAGGACGGATCCAGCGCATGCTCCGCATCAATAAAACCTGCAATTCCGCCGCGCTTCTGGACTTCGGCCGCCATATGGAGGGCAACCGTCGTTTTTCCGGATGACTCCGGTCCGTAGATCTCCACGACTCTGCCCTTCGGCACGCCGCCGAGTCCCAGAGCAATATCCAGCGAAAGCGATCCTGTCGGAACCGTTTCCACATTCATGGTGTTGGCGGGATCCCCGAGTTTCATGACCGCGCCCTTGCCGTATGCCTTTTCAATCTGTAAAAGAGCCGCATCCAGGGCCTTCATTTTATCATCTTTATTCATAATTTCCTCCGGAATGTGAACATATGTTCTATTGATACTCATACTATACCTGTATACAGGATAAAAGTCAATCAAAATCAGAGAAAACAGGCGTTCCCGCCGGTACAGAAGACGTAAGAAACAGACCAAGAAGTTCGAAAAGAGTAAAAAAACTTACGAAACCGAGTTAAGAAAGTAATAAGAATCTATTCAAACATTATTCAACCATTCCCGGGGAAGACGTGCTATACTTTAGTCACGGTAGAAATCACCGAATAATTAACACTCCCAAACCCCTTTTTGAAATCCTTATATCCTTAGAGAAAAAGCCCCCGGCAACCAGTGCCGGGGGCTTTTCTCGTATATCCGCTGTCCAGATTCCTGTTTTTACGGTTTTCCGGAAGACCGGATCCTGATTTCTCAGATTTCCGGCTTCCCGAAAAATCGAAATCCTGTTTCACCGGTTTACGGAAAGCCGAAATCCTTATTTCCCGCCTTCCGCCTTCCAGTAAAACTGATATCCCTGTTTCCTTCCCCCCGGCCGGAATTCTTCCGTTTCCGGCTCTTCCGCGTCCGCTGCCGGGGCACTTACAGGTATTTTTTCAGGATCGGACTGAAATCGAAGGTACTGAAATAATCGGCCGGCGTCTCCGCCCTGCGGATCATTTCCACGCTTCCGTCCGGCTTCAGCAGGAGTTCCGCGCTTCTTAATTTCCCGTTATAGTTATATCCCATGGAAAAGCCGTGGGCGCCCGTATCGTGGATGAACAGGAAATCGCCGTTTTCGATTTCCGGCAGTTTCCGGTCGATGGCGAATTTATCGTTGTTCTCGCAGAGGGAACCGACCACGTCGTACACGTGGTCTTCCGGCGCATGCTCCTTGCCGAGCACCGTGATGTGGTGATAAGCCCCGTACATGGCGGGCCGCATCAGATTCACCGCACAGGCATCCACCCCGATATATTCCTTATAGATGTGCTTCTCATGGATGGCCTTCGTAACCAGCGCGCCGTACGGTCCCAGCATGAAGCGTCCCATTTCCGTGTAGATCGCCACATCTCCCATGCCGGCCGGCACAAGGATTTCCTCGTAAACCTTCCTCACGCCTTCGCCGATCTTTAAGATATCGTTCGGCTCTCCGTCCGGCGTATAGGGAATTCCCACGCCGCCCGAAAGATTGATGAAGCGGATGTCCGCGCCGGTAGCCTTTTTCAGGCGCACCGCCTCACGGAACAGAACGCCCGAGAGCTTCGGATAATATTCATTCGTCACGGTATTGCTCGCGAGGAAGGCATGGATGCCGAAATGCTTCACGCCCTTCCGCTTCAGGACCAGGAAAGCATCCGTGATCTGTTCCGGCGTCATCCCGTACTTGGAGTCTCCGGGGTTATCCATGATGCCGTTGCTGAGTTCAAACATACCGCCCGGATTGTACCGGCAGGACATCGTCTCGGGAAACTTTCCCTTAAGGACCCGGTCCACGCACTCGATATGCGTATAATCATCCAGGTTCAGCACGGCCCCCAGTTCGTCTGCAAAGGCAAATTCTTCCGGCGGCGTGTCGTTCGAGGAGAACATGATCCTGTCTCCGGAAAAGCCGCATGCATCGCTCATCATAAGCTCCGTCATGGAAGAGCAGTCCGTTCCGCAGCCGTATTCCTTAAGAATGTTCAGGATGAACGGATTCGGCGTCGCCTTGACCGCGAAATATTCACGGAAACCTTTGTTCCAGGCAAACGCGCGGTTCACCTTCTCCGCATTTTCCCGGATGCCCTTTTCATCGTAAATGTACCACGGCGTCGGATAGGTCTTTTCGATCTCCTTTGCCTGTTTCAGATTCAGATATGCTTTCTTCATGTTTTTTTCTCTCTTCGCTTCTGTCTGCATGCTGTCCGTCGGAAAAGTCATTCGACTCTTTCAATCTGCATGATGTTGGTATGCGCTGCCGCCTTGCCTTTTGTCTTCTGCGAAATCACACCCGCCGTCGTAACGACGAGGTCGTCTTTCTTCACAAAGTGCTGCGTCTTCAAAAGCCTGATGGACGATGCAATCATTTCGTCCGTGGAGTCGGCCCGCTTTGCTTCCACCGGCACCACGCCCCAGTAAAGCTGCATCCGGCGGAGCGTAGCCTGGTTCGGTGTAAGGCCGTAGATCGGAATGATGGGCCTCCATTTCGAAAGCATGCGGGCAGTGAACCCGGAAATGCTCGGCGCCAGGATTGCCGCCGCGCCGATATCGTCTGCGGTCGCGACCGCCGAGTAGCAGACCGCATTGGAAATGATACGCTTGTTCATGGCGCTCACCTTCCGTTCGCGGTAGGCGTCGTGCTCCAGATGGCTCTCGCTTTCCTCCGCGATCTTCGCCATCATCTTCAGGGCCTGCACGGGATATTTTCCCATGGCCGTCTCGCCCGAAAGCATGACCGCATCGGTCCCGTCATATACCGCATTCGCGACATCCGTCACCTCCGCTCTCGTGGGACGCGGATTCCGGATCATGGAATCGAGCATCTGCGTTGCTGTGATGACCGGCTTGCAGGCAAGATTGCACTTCCGGATAATGGTCTTCTGGATGAAGGGAACTCTCTGCGTCGGAATTTCCACGCCCATGTCGCCGCGCGCGACCATGATCCCGTCCGCTTCCTCGATGATCGCATCGATATTTTCAATTCCCTCGATGTTCTCGATCTTCGCGATCACGCGGATATCGGAGTGATGTTTCTTCAGGATCTCCTTGATTTCCCAGACGCAGTCCGCATTTCTCACGAACGATGCGGAAATAAAGTCGAATCCCAGCCTGATGCCGAATTCGATATCCTTTTTATCCTTGTCGGTGAGCGCCGGCAGCTTGATCTTCACGCCCGGCACGTTTACGCCCTTCTTTTCCCCGAGTTCCCCGCCGTTCACGACCTCGCATTCGATCGTACTGCCGGAAGCCTTCTTCACGGTAAGCTCGATCAGGCCGTCGTCGATCAGGATCTTGTCCTTCGGCTTTACGTCCTTTACGAGACCTGCGTAGGTGATGTAGACAATCCTGTCGTTCCCTTCCTGCTCCTTCGTGGTCAGCGTGAATTTCTGGCCGTCTTTCAGCGTAACTTTCTTTCCGTCCTTTAAAACGCCGGTCCTGATTTCCGGGCCCTTGGTATCCAGCATGGTCGCGACCGGAATGCCGAGCTTCTCCCGCATTTCCTTCACCATCTTCATTCTTTCCGCATGTTCCTCATAGGAACCGTGGGAAAAATTGAAGCGGGCCACGTTCATCCCGTTCTCCATCAGCTGCTTCAGCACCTTCTGGTCGTTTTCATTCGGCCCCAGCGTGCATACGATTTTTGTGCGTCTCATCATTTTTCCTCCATCATAATTGATCTGATCTTACGTGACATGGACATGCGTATAAAGATGGTCCTGACAGTATTCCAGATCGCCCTTGCATTTGGTGCAGTAGCGGAACACCAGATCGTCTCCGTCCTTTTCCGTTCTGCCGCAGACGGCACACCGGTGCTGCGTTCCCGTACGGGAATCCGGAACAATCTTTGTTTCCCCGTTTCCTTTTTCCGCCCGCTGCCTTTCAGTCCGGTTTGCTTCCTTCCATTTTACTTCGTTCACAACCCGCTGTCCCGCATTTTTCAGATTCCGGAAGCGGAGCTTCCGAAGACCGCCGGTTAAAATCCAGAACAGGATCACGTTCAGCATGCACAGGAAAATGGTCACCTTCATGGCCGGCGTTCCCCGGAGAAAATAATAGAGTTCTATCACCGCGTAGACAATTCCCATGTATTTGGCCTTGACCGGAAGAACAAAATACAGATAAAACTTCATATCGGGGAAGGTCATTGCAAATGCAAGCAGGATGGAAAGATTCAGGTTGTCCGGCGAAAGAAGCCAGGAAAATCCGGTGTAGCCGAACCCGAAATAAATCACGAAGGCCGCGATGATATGGAACAGAACGCCCGTGAACATGAACACATTGAAACGGAACGTTCCCCAGGTCCGTTCCAGGGTAATCCCGAGCGAATAGTACATCCAGATCATGATCAGCCCGAAAAGGAGATTGTTCCACTGCGGATACGCAAGAAATGTGACAAGCCGCCAGATCTGGCCGCGCAGAATCTGACCCGGGTCCAGCGCAAGGTACTGGAAGTAAAATGCCGGATTCCAGATTCCGATCACGAAGCCGAAGGCATAGAAAACCGTAAAATACCGCATCAGTTCCGGTATGGCGTAACGGCCGAACCGCCGCTCCATTTTATTTAAAAAGCCCATTCTCTCTCCTGATCTGATTATTCCTAATATAAACAGGTAAAAAACTATTCCCCATTATGTGATAAAGGCCTGATTTTGTCAAACCAATTCGGGAACCGGACAGGATCCGCATCCTCTTCTGCCCGATTGTCATTCCGACTGTTCTATGTTAAAATAGTCCGACTGAGGAAAAATAAAGAAATGGACCATAAAATAAACACACTGGGAATTGATATTGGTTCTACAACTGTTAAAATAGCTGTTCTGGATCCGAACCGGAAACTTCTGTTTGCGGACTATGAACGGCATTATGCCAACATTCAGGAAACACTGGCCTCTCTGCTTGAAAAAGCCATGAAAACATGCGGACCCGTCGAAGCGGTCCCCATGATCACCGGCTCCGGCGGCCTGACGCTGGCGAAGCATCTGAACGTAACCTTCATACAGGAAGTCGTGGCTGTCGCCACGGCCCTGAAAACGTATGCCCCCCAGACCGACGTCGCGATCGAACTCGGCGGGGAGGACGCAAAGATCATCTACTTCACCGGCGGCATAGACCAGCGGATGAACGGGATATGTGCCGGCGGTACGGGATCCTTCATAGACCAGATGGCATCCCTTCTGCAGACGGACGCTTCCGGCCTGAACGAATATGCCTCGCATTACAAGGCCATCTATCCGATCGCGGCACGCTGCGGCGTCTTTGCGAAATCGGATATTCAGCCCCTGATCAATGAAGGCGCCACCAGGGAAGACCTTGCCGCCTCCATTTTCCAGGCGGTCGTAAACCAGACCATTTCCGGTCTGGCCTGCGGGAAGCCCATCCGGGGGCACGTCGCCTTTCTTGGCGGACCCTTACATTTCCTGCCGGAACTCCGGAACGCGTTCATCCGGACGCTGCATCTTACCGGAGAATATATCATTGCCCCGGAGAATTCCCATCTGTTCGCCGCGATCGGCGCGGCGCTGAATGCGGAGGACGAGGAAGCCGTGACTCTCGAGAGCCTGATTTCCTTATTAAAGAACGGCGTCGCCATGGAGCACGAAGTGGCCCGCATGCAGCCGCTGTTCAAAGATGCAGCCGATTACAAGGAATTCACGGACCGCCATGCCGGCCACTCCGTGAAAACCGCGGACTTCGAAAGCTACACCGGTAAAATCTTTCTGGGGATCGATGCGGGTTCCACCACGACCAAGATTGCGCTCGTGGACGAGGACGGCCGCCTCCTTTACAAATTTTATTCCAACAACAACGGATCGCCGCTCGCCACTTCCATTCTGGCCATGAAGGAAGTAAAGGCGAAGATGAATCCGCAGGCACAGATCGTCTGGTCCTGCTCGACCGGCTACGGGGAAGCGCTTTTAAAGGCGGCATTTCTCCTGGACGAGGGCGAAGTCGAGACCATCTCCCATTACTATGCCGCCGCATTTTTTGAGCCGGATGTGGACTGCATCCTGGATATCGGCGGACAGGACATGAAATGCATCCGCATAAAGGACGGGACCGTGGACTCCGTGCAGTTGAACGAAGCCTGCTCCTCCGGCTGCGGTTCCTTCATCGAAACCTTTGCCAAATCGCTCGACTATTCCGTCCAGGACTTTGCGAAGGATGCGCTGTTTGCCACGAACCCGGTGGACCTCGGAACACGCTGCACCGTCTTCATGAACAGCAATGTCAAACAGGCGCAGAAGGAAGGCGCGACCGTCGCGGACATATCCTCCGGGCTCGCCTATTCCGTCATCAAGAATGCGCTTTTCAAGGTCATCAAAATCGCGGACGCCAGGAGCCTCGGCACGCACATCGTGGTGCAGGGCGGAACCTTCTATAACGATGCGGTCCTCCGCGCGTTTGAACGCATAGCCAACTGCGAAGCCATCCGCCCCGATATCGCGGGCATCATGGGTGCCTTCGGCGCGGCTCTGATCGCACGGGAACGCTATGAAGGAAAACAGACGACCATGCTGCCGATCGACAAGATCATCGGCCTTGAATATCAGACTTCCATGGCGCGCTGCCAGGGCTGCAACAACCACTGTGTGCTCACCATCAACCAGTTCGGCGGCGGCAGACGGTTCATTTCCGGGAACCGGTGCGAACGCGGACTCGGAACGGACAAGGCGAAAAAGGATATTCCCAATCTGTTCGACTATAAGTTCCACCGGATCTTCGATTATGAAGCGCTGACGGAAGACCAGGCGCCGCGCGGCATTCTCGGCATTCCCAGAGTCTTAAACATGTACGAGGACTATCCGTTCTGGGCGGTCTTCTTTAAGAAGCTTAAGTTCCGCATTGTCCTCTCTCCGGTTTCGACGCGGAAGCTTTACGAACTCGGGATCGAATCCATTCCGAGTGAATCCGAATGCTATCCGGCAAAAATCGCACACGGCCACGTGACGTGGCTTATCCGCAACGGTGTGAAGACCATCTTCTATCCGTGCATTCCCTACGAGCGGAACGAACAGCCCGATGCGGGCAATCACTATAACTGTCCGATCGTGACGAGCTATGCGGAAAACATCAAGAACAACGTTGAAGAGATCGCGGAGCAGAACGTCCGTTTCTTAAATCCGTTCATGGCATTCACGAATGAAGAAATCCTGACAAACCAGCTGGTAAAGGTCATGCGCGAGGAGTTCGGGATCAGCGCATCGGAAGTTAGGGAAGCTTCCCACGCAGGATGGGAGGAGCTGCTGAAGGCGAAACGCGACATTGAGAATAAAGGCGAGGAAACCATACAGTGGTGCAAGGACCACAACCGCCACGGCATAGTCCTGGCCGGACGCCCCTACCACTGCGATCCCGAGATTCACCACGGCATTCCGGAAATGATCACCTCCTACGGGATGGCGGTCCTGACGGAGGACTCCGTTTCCCATCTCGGAAAAGTGGAGCGGCCCGTGATCGTGTCCGACCAGTGGATGTACCATTCCAGGCTTTACGCAGCCGCAAGCTACGTGAAGCAGAGCGATGTTCTGGACCTGGTGCAGCTGAATTCCTTCGGATGCGGGCTCGATGCGGTAACGACCGATCAGGTCTCCGACATCTTAACCGGCTCCGACAAGATCTACACGGTACTGAAAATCGACGAAGTCAATAACCTCGGCGCCGCACGCATCCGCATACGGTCTCTGATCGCTGCGCTTAAGGTGCGCGACCGCAAAAAGTATCAGCGGCACATCCGCTCCGGCGCCTATAACCGCGAAATTTTCACGAAAGACATGGCAAAGGAAAAGTACACCATCCTCTGCCCGCAGATGTCGCCCATTCATTTTGACTACATTGCCGCCGCCATCTCCTCGTTCGGCTATAATGTAGTGCTGATGGACAACGACACGAAGCATGCGGTGGACATGGGACTCCGGTATGTGAACAACGATGCCTGCTATCCGTCTCTGATCACAACCGGACAGATCATGGACTCGCTTCTCTCCGGAAAATATGATCTGGACCACACGGCCATCTTCATGAGCCAGACCGGCGGCGGATGCAGGGCGTCGAACTACGTGGGCTTTATCCGCCGTGCGCTGATCAAGGCAGGGCTGGAAAAAATCCCGGTGATCTCCGTAAACGTGGGCAACATGGAAACGAATCCCGGCTTCCGCGTCACGCTTTCCATGGGAATCAAGATGGCACAGGGAACCGTGTACGGGGATGTGCTGATGCGCTGCCTCTATGCGACGAGGCCCTATGAAAAGGTGCCCGGCTCCGCAAATGCGCTGCATGAAAAATGGAAAAAGATCTGCACGGCAGCCGTTTCCAAAAAGAATCCGGACATGGGAGAATATAAAAGAAATATCCGCGGCATCATCAAAGATTTTGATGAGCTGCCGCGGCGTGATGTGAAGAAACCGAAGGTGGGCGTCGTCGGAGAAATCCTGGTGAAGTTCTCGCCCCTTGCGAATAACCACATTGTGGACCTGCTGGAAAGCGAAGGCGCGGAAGCTGTGGTTCCTGATCTTCTGGACTTCATGTACTACTGCTTCTACAACCAGAATTTCAAGGCGGAAAACCTCGGTGCTTCCAAACGCGCAGCCCGCATCAGCAACTGGGCAATCAAACTGATGGACGTGTTCCGTGCGGACGCCAGAAAGGCGCTGCGGAAGAGCGTTCATTTCACTGCGCCCGGAAATATCCGGCACCTTGCCGAAATGGCGGAGCAGTTTGTTTCCCTGGGAAATCAGACCGGTGAAGGATGGTTCTTAACCGGGGAAATGCTGGAACTCATTGAGAGCGGCACGCGCAACATTGTCTGCACGCAGCCGTTCGGTTGCCTCCCGAACCATGTCGTGGGAAAGGGTGTCATAAAAGAACTTCGCCGCGCCTATCCGAATGCCAATATCATAGCAGTCGATTACGATCCGGGCGCAAGCGAAGTCAATCAGTTAAACCGCATCAAGCTGATGCTCGCAACGGCAAACAGGAATCTCGGTAAACCGCTTACCGGTGGAATATCCGGTACACGTTCGGAGAATTGACTATGCCTGCCAGAAGGCCCATGGCGGCAAGAACGGCAATGATAATCAGGATCACGATCAGGAAGCAGAAATAGGAACGGGCAAAGTTCTTTACGTTCTTATTGGCTGTTCCGCCGAACGCAAAGACCAGCAGGACAATAAGGCCGACACAGGGTATGGCAAAGAGAAGCTCGTACCCGAAATAACCCCACATGGAAATCGGCTTATAAGCCGGATCGGTCTCGGGTGCCCGGTATACCTGCTGGTACTGCTGCGGCTGCTGGGGCTGCTGCTGCTGATACTGCTGCGGCTGCTGCGGCTGCTGGTACTGCTGTGGCTGCTGTTGTGGCTGTTGTGGCTGCTCCGGCTGCTGCTGGGGCTGTACTTCAAACTGATACCCGCAGTTTGTGCAGAACCTTGCACCTTCCGTCTGTTCACTTCCGCATTTCGGACATTTCATACTATTCCCTCCTTATATTTAAAGCAGTTTTGTACTGCTGTGATACCTGTTTTCCGTTTTCTGTTTTCTGTTTTCTGTTTTCTGTTTTCCGTTTTCTGTTTTCCGTTTTCCGTTTTCTGTTTCTGTATCTGCGTTCTATTTGGCAGAGTGATTCAAAAGAAAGGCGACCGCATTTTCCGCGTGATAGTTCATGGGACTGGTAAACGGAAAACCGGTTTTAAGGCGCAGCACATAATAACCGAACGAAATCAGCAGAACCGGGATAAGCACAGACTCCCACGGCACTCTGCGGAAGAAACCCGCATACCGTTTCAGAATCAGAAGCGAAACGGCCGGGATCCACAGAAAAATCATCGCGTTGTATTCCGCTGCCTGGGTTATGTTTCCGCAGACAAGACTTTCAAAGGCCCGCGTCAGTCCGCAGCCCGGACACGGAAACCCTGTCAGCGCGGCAAATGGACATACTGTTTTAAACAGCAGCATATTGAACACTGCAAGCAGAAAGAAAACAGTAAGCCCCGGGCCGGCCCGGCGGATATCCTCTGAAATTTTTTTCCGGATATATTCAGTCATATGTTCATTATATTCGTATTTTGCGGAAATGAAAAGTTCCTTCCCGTCGTTCTGCAGTAGGCATTTCCGGATTTTTATGTTACACTGTTTCTTACCAATTTAAAAGACAGGAGAATGTTGCGATTATGGAAGCTTTATATGCAAACATCTTTAACACAACATGGCAGCAGGCAGTCATGTGGGTCATCGGCGGAATTCTGATATATCTGGCCGTGAAAAAGGATATGGAACCGTCCCTCCTCCTTCCCATGGGGTTCGGTGCAATCCTGGTCAACCTTCCCATGTCAGGGGCGGTGACCCAGATCTACAGCGGCGCCAAAGAAATCGGCGTCCTGGACATTCTGTTCAACAGCGGCATTGCCAACGAACTCTTCCCGCTCTTGCTCTTTATCGGAATCGGGGCCATGATCGACTTTACGCCGATTTTAAGCAATCCCCGGCTCATGCTGTTCGGAGCGGCTGCCCAGTTCGGTATTTTCTTTACCTTCTCTCTGGCTTCGGCGCTCGGCTTTCCCATAAAGGATGCCGCATCTATCGCGATCATCGGTGCGGCGGACGGCCCCACCTCCATTTTCGTGGCAAACTATTTTGATTCCAATTACCTCGGCGCAATCATCGTGGCAGCCTACTCCTACATGGCGCTCGTCCCGATCATCCAGCCGCCGGTCATCCGCCTTGTCACAACGAAAAAAGAGCGGCTGATCCGCATGAAATATTCTTCACACAGTGTTTCCAAAACGACAAAAATCCTGTTTCCCGTCGTTGTGACGATCATTGCGGGTCTCATTTCTCCGCGTTCCGTCGCGCTGGTCGGATTCTTAATGTTCGGAAACCTCATCCGCGAATGCGGCGTTCTGGATTCACTGTCCGAAACCGCACAGAATGCACTGGCAAATCTGATCACGCTTCTTCTCGGAATCACGGTGGCAAGCAGCATGACCGCGGACAAGTTCCTGAATGTCCAGACACTCATGATCCTTGGCCTCGGCCTCATCGCCTTTGTCTTTGATACGGCCGGCGGTGTGATTTTTGCCAAGTTTTTAAACCTCTTTTTAAAGGAAAAAATCAATCCCATGATCGGCGCCGCCGGAATATCCGCATTCCCGATGTCCGCACGCGTGATCAACAAGATGGGACTGAAGGAAGATCCGACCAACTTCCTTTTAATGCATGCCGCAGGCGCAAACGTGGCCGGTCAGATTGCCAGCGTGATCGCGGGCGGACTGATCTTAAACTTCTTCGGATAACGGAAAGGACAGAATATGTATAACATCGATCAGACATTATCATTTGTTGAGACGCTTCCTTACATGGCAAAGGGCATGGCCGGAATTTTTCTGGTCATTCTGGTCATCATGGCCGCCATTAAAATTCTGGATGTCTGCACGAGGGAAAAGAAGGACCCGAAGGCCATTGCGGATTCCTCTTCTCAGGATGACGGAGACTGATGCAGGTACTGGCTTCCGGGATCAATACAGACGGTTAATCTTGACAGTCAAAATGAATATCCCTCAGGGACTTAGGGAGCCTTCGGCTCCAATGCGTCCCTGAGGGATATTTTTTTGACCGGTTCAAGAAAACACGTTAAGAACGTCAGATACATAATCGGGTGAAGGAAGCGGTTTCCATCTTCTCACAGTACTGGTCATGTGTTCTCTGCAGGCAAAAAGATAATCCTCCGGAACGCATTGGGGCCGCAGGCCCCCTAAGTTTCGGAGGATTATCTTTTTGCCAGATTCAGTTAACTATATTATCAGTCTGCATCCGTCAGACGGAAGCACCATCTTCCACAGGCGGATATGTCCCGCCATCCATGCTGTACCAGTAGGCACTGTAATCCGAAATGGCACCGTTCGTGAATACCACATAGGCATTGGACTCTGCCTTCTCGCCATACCAGACATATGTTTCATCTGTGAAGGTCTCACTCTGCACGCTGTATACCGATCTGGAAGAGATCTCATGCGGCTTCCCCAGAATGGAAACGGCATCATCAAAGCTCATTCCGAGCGACAGCTGATTATAAAGTTCCTGCGTAAGATATCTGCGGTTATCGCTCATATCGATATAGACACCGTTGCCGTCAAAAAGATAGCCGTCCGGAGAAGCGCCCGCTACTGCCGGAAGACTGGAATACTCATCAATCCAGTACCAGATATTCTTGTCCTTAACCCATTCTTTGTTCGCATATTTCCCGTTATCCTTGATATAGAACCAGTAAAAATCTCCGGAATCCTCATAACCGCTTCCGGCAGGCGCCTTATGCGTCCATGTACCCGCAAAAGTCGTACCCGCCGTGAGAACCGTTAAACACACTCCCAGAAGAACCGCAACCGCTTTTTTCATATCCGACCTCCTCATGTTGTATTCCGATGTGATTGTTTTCTTCCCCTCCGTATGCCTGTTCCCGGTCAAGCTGCCGGTCATATATATATATTACGATGTTCCCGCAGAAAGGACAAGGCTGCATCTCCGGATAAAAAAACTGCCTCCGGAACACACAGGGGATTTATAAGCCCCGCAGTCCCGGACGCAGCTTTTTTACTGCCGATAATTCAAAAAATCAAATTTCAGCATCGGTCCCCGTTTGTAACCGCTTTTCATGGCTGAGCGGAAATCCGATATGCGGCTTTTGTAGCCGGACTCGCGCCGGCATATGTGCATCACCGAACCTGAACCCTTCCATCATGCCGCCGGCACCAGAAGTTCCTCGCCGATTTCCAGAACATCGGGATTCTTCACCATGTCCGCATTGGCATGATAGATAACGGTCCAGAGATTTCCGTCTCCGTAGAAATGTGACGCGATCTTCCAGAGCGAATCGCCCCGCTGCACAATGTACGCGGAAGCGGATGTGCCTTCTCCGCTTTTCCCTTCTTCATTCTCCGCCGCCGGTTGCAAATTCTCTGCATTTGCCCGCTCTGCGATCGTGATTCTTCCCTGTCCGTAGGGATTCCCGTAATTATTCCCGGCGCTTCCCGAGAAGGACGACTGAATATATTTTGTCAGACATTCGTAGTCCGGCATGACGCCGTCCTTCACGACCGTGGCATTCTTCCCGAACATGGTGAACCCGCCGCCCACATTGATCAGCGTATAGTTGATTCCGCCGACCGTATAGTCTTTGTTCACATCCACCGGCTGACCGTTTACCTTTGCATCGTAAACTCTTCTGGCCCCGTCTACGCTCACGAACTCCTCCTTATCCGTCATCTTCACGGAAGTCGGCACGGAAGGATCGATTGCATAGCTCATTCCGGATACATGAAGGAACTCTCCGTTCTCTTCCGGATAATACCGGGCGGCAAATTCCAGCGCGTCCAGAAGCTGCTGCCCGCTGATCTTCACGACACAGCAGACGTTCCCGAACGGAAAGACATTCAGGATATCTCCTCTGGTAATATTTCCCGCGGCAATGTCCGCCCTGATTCCGCCGCCGTTCATAATGCCGATATCCGATCCGAGCAGCGTCCTGTATGCATCCGCACAGAGATCGCCAAGATTGGTTTCTCCGCTGCGGACCAGTCTTTTTCCGGTCGCCGGATCCTTTGTCGTAAGAGTCGTTACGGCTGTGCCGATCTTCTCGCCCATTTCCGCATTGAAGGTCTTCTCAATCGTCTGAATTGCGGAAAGCGTATCCGGATCCTGTTCCATATAATCCGTTACCAGTTCGCGCGTAATCTCTCCCGTGGAAGGATCGATCACGATTTTTCCGATCGCGGCAAGCGCTGTTCCGGTCTGCGCCCGGATAACATCCTTGCCGTCCTTGTTCGTCAGCACATCCTCAAACTGCTCGTGCGAGTGACCGTCGATCAGAATATCGATTCCGTTCGTATTTGCCGCCACGCTGGAAGCTCTCCAGCGCTCGGTGCTTCCGTTTTCTCCCAGATGTCCGATTGCGACCACATAGGAAGCCCCGGCATTCCGCGCGGCGTCGACCGCGTTCTGGACCGTGTCATAAAGCTTCTGTCCCGAAGCGTCTTCCGAAAAGCTGTAAAGATAATTTCCGTTTGCATCCTGGAAATAAACCGGCGTCGACTTGGTAAATGCTTCCGGCGTGTCTATCCCCACAAAAGCGACCTTCGTGTCTCCGTACGCAACGATCTTATACGGACTGAAAAGTGACTTTCCGTCGGAAAGCTTTGTGAGATTGCTGCAGAGATAGGGAAACTTTGCCATCTTCGTGAGTTCCAGGAATCTCTGAAATCCGTAGTCAAATTCATGATTCCCGGGAATGGCGATATCGTAACCGACCTTGTTCATGATGTCGATGATCCAGGAACCTTTCGAAAGCGTGCCGATGTTGCCGCCCTGCACATGATCGCCCGCATCGACAAGCGTTACCTGACCGGCGCCGTATTCGGACTGCATGGCCTTCTTATATGCCGCAACGGCAGCATAGCCGAGATTCTTTACCGTGCCGTCGCTTCCCGTTTTCTGATCCACGCTGCAGTGAACGTCATTCGTGTGGAGAATCACAATTTTCTTACCTTCATCCGCAAATGCGGGAAATACGGAAAACACTGTCATTAATAAAACCGCTGCCAGAATACCGGATAACCGCCATGCTCTTTTCATCTCTTTCCTCCGCTTTCTTCTGAAATTCCGCCGCTTTTCTCCCCTGTTTTAATTTCCCGTACGCCGTTACTTCCGTTTCACCCGTATTTCCGGAATCAGCCTTTCCGGTGCATGCTGACCTTGTCGGCACCCTGCTTCTTTAAATTCTCGTGGACGCCGATGGCCTGAGCCTTCGCAATCATGGCATCGCGGTCCCGTTTGAATTCCTCGACGCTCTTCTGTTTCGCGGGCCCGCCCACGCATCCGCCGGGGCAGACCATTCCTTCCACAAAATCCTGCGGCAGTCTTCCCGCCTTTAAAAGCAGAAGCGCCTTCCTGCATTCGTCCGCACCGCTGCAGACACAGACCTTCATGTCCTTCGTGTCTATGCCCCGTTCCTTCATGCACTCGAGTGCCTCTCCCGCAACGCCTCCGCTGTTTCCGAACCGTTTTCCGAATGCGGTAGCCTGCTGCAGCGTCATCGGTTCCGGAAGAAGTTCCACGCCCTTCGCCTCAAAGATCGCCAGAATTTCGTCATAGGTCAGAACGTAGTCCGCATTGCCGCGGATATTGATGTCCAGCGCCTCGCTCTTTTTCGCCTGGCACGGTCCTATGAACACCGTGACCACATCCGGATCCTTTTCCTTCAGCATTCTGGAGACCGCGCACATCGGCGACACGGTCGTGGACATGTTTGGAAGAAGCGTCGGAAAATGCTGCCGGATCATATTCACAAAGGCCGGGCAGCAGGAGGTCGTCATCTTCTTTCCCTCTTTGAAGCTCTCCGCCCACTCGTCCGCTTCCGCCGCTGCCGTCAGATCGCCGCCGAGTCCCAGCTCGATCATATCGGCAAAGCCTGTTTTCTTCAGCGCGGTGCGCCAGGAGTCCATGGTAATGTCCGGACCGAACTGGCCTTCCGTGGCGGGCGCCACCATCGCGATCACTTTCTTTCCGTCCAGGATCATGTGGATCACATCCACCAGGAAGGACTTCGCCCCGATCGCGTTGAACGGGCAGCTGTGGACACAGACGCCGCACTGGATGCATTTGCTCTCGTCGATCACGCAGAGTCCGTCCTCGTCCATGGTGATCGCATTGACCGGACAGTTCTTCTTGCACGGTCTTTCCAGATCCGCGATCGCGTTGAACGGACATGCCTTCGCGCACATGCCGCATTCCCTGCACTTGTCCGGATCGATCTTCGCGCGGTTGTTCTCCACATGGATGGCGCCGAACCGGCAGGAATTCATGCAGGCCTTGCCAATGCAGTTCTGGCAGTTATTCGTGACCGTATAGCGCTGAATGGGACAGTCCTCGCACGCAGCCGTAATGACCTGTACGATATTCTTGGTGTCGTGTCCGCTCGGACATATTCCGCGCGCCAGCTTCACTCTCTGGCGGATGATTTCCCGCTCGCGGTAAATGCAGCAGCGAAACTGCGCTCTGGGCCCCGGAATGATTTTTTCCGGCAGGTCGTGTTTCTTTTCATCCAGTTCTCCCGCCCAGGTAAGCTTCGCCACTTCCAGAAGAACTTTTTTGGTGATTTCAAATGTGTTCTGATCGTTACGTACCATATTTATCCCCTTCAATAATAGGTGATCCTCACCGGTTTCCCGATTTTTTCGATCGCCGTTTTCAGCTGTCCCGTAAGGTTCTGCCTGAGTCCCAGATCGATCGGCAGATTCGGATTCTGATATGCCTCGTTCACGGCAAGACCCACGAACATGTCCACTTCGGTGCAGTCCTCGATGATCATTTTCGCCGCCATGGACGCCCCGTTCGGCTTGTCCAGTTCCTTAAAGAATTCCTCGCTGATCGCGTCCGGAGTCGCATACTGTCTGATGAGATGCAGCGTTCTTGTCAAGGTCAGCACGCCCTCCGTCACCAGCTCTATTCCGTCCATGAAGGCTATCGGCGGGATATCCGGATCCGCATAGTCAAGCGACACATCCAGTTTCCTCCCGAGGACTCTCGATACGACATTCGCACTGGTTCCTCCGCTCACAATCCGCTTTACATCCTCATCGCCAGCCATGAAATCATGCACCATGCGCTCGTCGTCTTTCCTGTCCTTCGCCGGACCGGTCATTAAATAGACCGGCTTCCGGTCTATGATCCGCATGCAGGAGACCGTGGTGTCGTCTCCGGGACGGTTTCCGTAAAGCTCGTTGCAGGCCTCGCATACATTCGATGCAAGTCTGGCGGCGGAAATGGTCTTCTTGTACTCCTTCAGCGCATATGCCGCGATGTCCTTCCATTCCCAGCCGAAATTTAAGAGATCCCCGACGCCGGCATGGATGGTCCCGTCGCTCATGATTAAGAACGCGTCGCCGATCTTTACCCGGAAGCGGTATTCGTTGATCTTCTTGTCCGCAATCACACGCTCGTTTTTGGGAATGGAAACAACGATGCCGTCCCGGATGAAAATGCAGCCGGGGTTATCATATTCCACAAGATACGCATCGCCGGAATGAAAGACCTGCAGGATGGTAAACGTGGAATAGGCAACCTGCCGTTCGCTGCAGATAGGGAGCGTGTCCACGATCGTTCCCACGCATTCCTCAAGCGTGGCGCCGTTTAAAAACATAGTCCCGAGGATCTTGCTGGTAAGGGTCGAGAGAATGTTCGCCTTGACGCCGGATCCCATTCCGTCCGCGAGGATCAGGATATCGGAGTCTTCTGTTTTCAGGATCTCGACTTTGTCGCCGCAGAGTTCCTCGGAAAACTTGTTCAGGCTTTTGTAGGAGACGTCGCAGGTAATACTCATGATTTTTTGCTCCCATAGCCGTCGGTTTCTCCGGTTAAGGACGTGTCGCGGTTATACGTCTTATCCACTTTCACCTTGTTGGCATTGCCCCAGAGAAGAGTCTTGTCATCCTTTGACGCTGCGGCTCCCTCATCGATCATCAGCTTCGTGAGCCTGGTCAGCGTCGTCTTGGTCTCCGCCGTCGTCTCTCCCAGGAGCCCCGCGATTTCCTGCGCGACCTTCATCTGTTTTGAAATGACCTTCTGCGCCAGCTCCGCCGTTTCCAGTTTCTTCTCGTAGTCCTTCTTTGCCGCGTGTTCCTGCTGCGTGATGTCCATGATCGACATCAGCACCGCGTCTTCCCTGGGAATATAAACGATATTCTGCAGCGTCGTAATCCTGTAGTCCGGATAATCCACTTTCTTGCCGTGGATATTGGAATGCGTCTGATAAACGTACTCGCAGTCCGCCGGATCGAACAGCTCAAACAGATACATCTTCAGCGCTTCCGCTCTTGTCTTCCCGAAATACTTTTCGCCCACCGCGGAATATTCCATGATCTTCATTTCCTTATCCAGGAGAATGACCGCATTCGGACTGGTATCCATGACAAGGTTCGAAAGCGACTCGGCCTTGGAGTGCATGTAGGGAATGCACATGTCGAGTTCCGCCTTGTGCTGGAACACGGCAATCGCCTTGTCGCGGCAGGTCGGATATCCGCACGCGCCGCAGTTCAGCTGATCCTCCGGCGTAAGCTTGTCCGTGAGTCGTAAAAGTTCTTCGATCTGTTCCTCCGTCGGCTGCGGATCATGCAGCGAACGGTCGGTGAATATCTTTTTAAAGGAGATTCCTTCCGAAGCCTTCGCGATGATTTCCTCCGGCACGGGTTCTCTGGTGACCGTCTCTTCCATATCGAGCTTCACCTTGAAGCGGGAAATATTTTCCGTGTTCACGGCCGGCCCCTTGATGCATCCGCCGGAGCACATGTTGAGTTCCACAAAGCAGTGCTCCATGTCTCCCCGGATCAGACTCTTGCAGAAATCAATGCAGTTCTTCTCCCCGTGCACGTAAAACTTCCGGTAGGAATCGCCTTTCCCGCGTTCCGTGGAAACAACGGAATTGATAATGCCGTTCGTGACCGGATATAGGCGGTTCACCTTCGGGTCGAAGCGGTCGTACGGCGTGTCGGGAAGCGTTTCGATGTCGATCTTTTCCTCTTCCGTCCACTTCCTGATGTCGTCGAAATTGATGACCGCATCGATCACACCGCAGTTCCGTTCGTCGCGGGCTTCCTTCTTCTTGGCAATGCAGGGTCCGAGGAACACGACCTTGACATCGCTCCCGTATTCCTTTTTGATTAAGAGTCCGGAAGCAATCATCGGCGATACCACCGGCGCCATGAACTGCACGAGCTCCGGGTAATACATTTCAATCAGATCGTTTACGCTGGGGCAGCAGGTCGTGATGATGTTCTTCATGCTCCCCTCGCGGATCAGTTTTTCATATTCCGACGTCACAAATGCGGCACCCTCGCCCGTCTCCCTGACATCCGCGAACCCGAGCTTTAACAGCGCGGTCTTCACCTGTCCGATTGTGCGGTATTTCAGGATTCCCATGTAGGAAGGCGCCATGCTGACGATCACTTTCTTTCCGGAACGGACCATGTTCTTCACATCGTCCAGTTCGGAATTCAGGGTCTTCGCTTCCTGCGGGCACACCTGAAGACATTTCCCGCACAGGACGCAGTGGTCCTCCATGATCTCGGCAACTTCGTTCTTGATCTGAATGGCCTTCACTTCGCAGTTCCGCACACACTTGTAGCAGTGCTTGCATTTTGTCGATTTAAAGTCGATGATGCTCATGCAGACAGTCTCCCGAGGATTTCCTTATTGAAAAATTCTTCCGTGGTCTCCGGCTTCAGCGAAAACAGTTTGCCGTCCACGGTAACACAGACGGCGTTCACGCAGTTGCCCGTGCAGAACGAACCCGTCAGATCCACCTTGTCCGTCAGGGCGTTTTTCACAACCAGTTCCTGCAGTTTTTCGATCACCTGTCTGGATCCTTTTAAATGACAGGCACTTCCTATGCAAATCGTAATCTTAAGCATTTTTCCCTCCGTATTCCGGATACATAATAAATTACAGACAGCCGCCGTTTGACCGGTTTCTTTCATTATATCTCACATCCGGCGCAAAAGAACCCGTTTCGGTCCGATGCCGGACAAATCTATTATACTTCATTGTTATTTTTTTATCAATCTGCTTTGGGACGTCTCGGGTGTTTGACACCCCAAAGACTTGGAATCCTTATGGATTCTAATTTTTTTGCCCAAATTTTTAAATTGTATATTGTGTATATGTGTAGATATGGTATAATAGTAGCAACGGGATTACTATATATGCCAGGGGGCACATCATGAGATTATCAATCCGTCCATCAGGTTCAAAAGAATTCTTCTATGTTCTCGGCAACATCACAAAGAATGGGAAGAGCACCTCTGTGATTGTTGAAAAGCTTGGCACTGCGGATGACATCATCAGGAAATACCATTGTAAAGATCCGGAAGCATGGGCACGTAAGCATGTCGGAGAATTAAACCAGGAAAAGAAAGAACAGAAGCACAAGGTCCTTGTTCCGCTCAGTACGAATTCCACAGTTCCTTTAAATCAGCAGAATTCCGTCAACATCGGCTATCTTTTTCTCCAGCAAATTTATTACAGACTCGGCCTTCCTTATATCTGCAGGAAGATATCCGAACGCCATGGGTTTGAATACGACATGGACTCTATTCTATCGCGTCTTATTTACGGGCGGATTCTTTTCCCTTCCTCCAAGCTCTCCTGCTATGAGCAGTCCTCCGATCTTTATGAGAAGCCCTGCTTCGATCTCCATCAGATCTACCGTGCACTTTCTGTCATCGCGGAAGAATCCGGATTTATTCAGTCACAACTGTATAAGCGTTCCGAAAATGTCGTGAAAAGGCAGACAGGGGTTCTTTACTATGACTGTACGAATTACTTTTTCGAGACCGAGGAAGAGGAAGGGCTTAAGAAATACGGCCCCTCAAAAGAGCACCGGCCCACGCCGATCGTCCAGATGGGCCTGTTCATGGACCATTCCGGGATCCCACTGGCCTTCTCCATTCATGAAGGGAACAACAGCGAACAGAATACTCTGACACCTCTCGAACGGCAGATCATATCCGACTTTGGAATTTCAAAGTTTATTGTCTGCACAGACGCCGGTTTGTCTTCCGATGACAACCGTAAGTTCAACAACTTTGGGAGTCGGTGTTTCATCACAACACAGTCAGTAAAAAAGCTGAATGATAGTCTGAAGGCATGGGCGCTCTCTCCCAAAGGCTGGCATCTGGAAGACAGCAGCAAGGTATTCGACATCAGTAAGACAGAAGATACACCGGAAAACCGGAGACTGGTATTTTATAAGCAACAATTCATAGAGGGCTATGATGAGAAAAGAGATATTGAATTCAATCAGAACCTTATTGTGACTTTTTCCCTGAAATACAAGGCATATCAGAAACAGGTCCGGCAGCAGCAGATCTCACGGGCTCAGAAACTTATGAAAAAACCAGACGCCATCGGCCAGGTTGGTCCGAATGACCGGAAACGTTTTGTCAAAAAGACAAGTATCACAAGAGATGGTGAAATCGCAGAAAAGGATATCTATGAACTCGATGAAAACCGAATCCGGGAAGAAGAAAAGTATGACGGCTTCTATGCCGTATGTACCAATCTTGACGATGATCCTGCAGACATCGCAAAGATAAACAGAGGCCGATGGGAAATCGAAGAATCTTTCCAGATCCTGAAATCTGAGTTTGAAGCCAGACCAGTCTACCTGAAACGGGATGACAGAATACAGGCACACTTCATGACCTGTTTTATCGCCCTGCTAATCTACAGGATACTGGAAAAGCAGCTCGGAGAGCGTTTCACCTGTGAAGAGATCATTGATACACTTCGCGGAATGCGTATGGCAAAAGTCGGAAAGGAAGGCTTCATACCCGCCTATACGAGGACTGCACTTACAGATGCGCTGCATGAAAATGCCGGATTTCGAACTGACTATGAACTATCAACAGATAAGAGCATGAAAGGCTTCTGCAGAAGGACTAAAGGATTATAACGTATCTGCACATTTCACGTAAAAAGCTAAATCCCCGGAGAAGTGCTCTGTTGAGCCATTCTTCGGGGATTCTGTTTCTTCCACTGTCAAAGACGGGATTATAACAGGTATTTTTTCCGCGAAAAGAGGGTTCAGCGGATAGTAAGAACATTGTAAGAAACCGGTTCATTATGGTATAATCATTAACGCGTGCGGGCGGAAAAATTCCCTGAAACAGGGAGCGG
>Ga0183095_10404_pt2 | contig 48837 bp, 42 predicted proteins | sample BioMet4_FD_130346 | JGI IMG/M metagenome (GOLD analysis project Ga0183095, IMG submission 130346) | Microbial communities from bioreactor (seeded with sewage sludge) at LBNL, California, USA - Biofuel metagenome 4 (v2) (version 3) | ecosystem: Engineered > Bioreactor > Anaerobic > Unclassified ...
GGCACAATGTACAGTTTTTGCACTTACTTTCATCGAATTGCACAGCAATATTGTGCTCGTCGATGGGAACTCGACGAGGAATTTCTCTGAAACGACTTGTAAATGTAGGCAATGTATTCTCTCCTTAAAGGTAATCACTGTAAATTATTATTTTCACAATCTCTTGTTTATAGGATAATACAAATGCTGTCATTTTTCCAATGTTTTTGTGAAAATCCCTTAATTGATTTTACATAGGTACCATTCCGTTTACGCATAATTTACACGGTTACTGTTTCTTATCCTCCAGTTCACACCAGCGCGCGGTCATATACTCTACCTTTTCCTGCATGTCCTGCTGCTCCTTCAGTACGGTTTCCAGCTGTTCGTAATTGCTGCCGGCGGCCATAACAGCATGGTTCAAGCCTGTGAGCATTTTTTCATACCTCGGCAGTTCCCGGGTAATTGTCTCTAATTCTTTCGTTTCACGGAACGTCAATCCTTTTTTCTCTTGATGCAGTATTTTCGAAGAACATGATTTTTCTTCGCCTGCGGCGTACGTGATAGCTGATTTTTCTGTATGGCTTACGGACTTTTCCAATAAATATTCTGAGTAGTCACCATAGTACCGCTGCCAGGTCCCCCGTTCCAAAATAAATAATGTATCCGCTACGCGATCTAAAAAATATCGGTCATGGGATACCGTCAGCACCACGCCCTGATACGTGTCGAGATATTGTTCCAAGACGATCAGCGTGGGTATATCTAAATCATTGGTCGGTTCATCCAGCAGCAATACGTTCGGCTGTTCCATCAAAATCCGCAGCAAATACAGCCGGCGGCGTTCCCCGCCGCTGAGTTTATAGATATAGGTCCACTGCATTTCCTCGGTAAACAAAAATTGCTCTAACAGCTGCGATGCAGATACGGTCCTGCCAAATTGATTCGTCACATAGGCGCCATGCTCCTGTACATATTCTATGACCCGTTGATTTTCATCAAATGCAGGCAGCTGCTGCGTAAAAAAGCCAAACCGTACGGTTTGCCCAATGGTCAAATTTCCCTCCGTGGGAGACAGCTGTCCTGCCAACACGTTAAGAAGGGTTGATTTGCCGGCGCCGTTTTCCCCGATGATTCCGATACGGTCATGCTTTACAACATGATAGGTCACATGCCGGAACAGCGGTTCCTTTTTTTCGTACGCAAACGATACGTCATCTATATCCAGGATAGTCTTGCCCAAGCGTGTCGAAGTATCCAGAATTTCCACAGTGCCCGTCTGCTTTCCCGATTCCATGGCACAGAGCTGTTCATATCGTTCTTTACGTGCCTTCTGTTTCGTCGAGCGGGCTTGTGCGCCGCGTTTGATCCAAGCGGTCTCCCGGCGGATCAGATTGCGGCGTTTCGCTTCACTGGCCTCCTCCTGTTCCAAGCGCTGCTGATGCAGTTCGAGATATTGTGCATAGCTTCCGTTATAGGCATAGACTTTTCCTCTATCAAGTTCCAGCATAGAATCAATAACCTGATCGAGAAAATAACGGTCATGCGTACTGAGCAGCAAAGCCGACGGACTGTCATGCAAATATTGTTCCAGCCAGACTATGGTCGTATCATCTAAATGGTTTGTCGGTTCGTCCATAATCAGCAGATCACAAGGCAAAATAAGGGCACGTGCGAGTCCTACTCGTTTGCGCTGCCCGCCGGACAGCGTATCTACGACTTGATCCAGCGTGTCAATGCCTAATTGCTGCAGGATGATTTTTGCCTTTTGTTCCAATTCCCAGGCCTGCAGACGATCCATATCCTCCATCAAATCCGCAACAGCTTTATTATCGTTATGCTGTACGGCCTCTTCATAGCTGCGCAGCAGTGCCATCACCGGCAAATCCCCATCCAGCACACTTTCCAAAATAGTCCGGCCTGGTACAAATTCCGGTTCCTGCGGCAGAAAGTGAATACGCGCTTTTTGATTGTACTGTATCTCCCCGCTATCTGTTTCTACTTGGCCGGCAATAATCCGCAGCAACGTAGATTTACCGGCACCGTTTAACCCGATCAGCCCGATTTTTTGTCCGACGTCAATAGAAAAATGCACATTATCAAATAAAACCCGCATACCATATGATTTTTTTACGTTTTCTGCCGTTACTATATTCATAGCTGCTATTTCCTTCTTTATTATAATTACTATATACTATCGTACCTGTCGTAACTTCAAAACAAACATTCGTTTCGTTTTCAGTACGACTTGATCTATTCTAACATAATACATTAATACTATTCTTACCTATTTTTTTGTAGTGCAATCATATCTTCCGGTTTTGTACTCCACCGGTGTTGAAACCACAACCACTCTGTCGGATGATTTTTAATAAATTGTTCTGTCAACAACGCCATTTTCCGTGTTAGGCGTGCGATATCTTCTTCCGGATGTCCTGTGTCTTCATAATGCATCACTTCCCCAACTATAATTTGATTATGATGATTTTTATCATGAACGGCAAAAATAGGCAAAATAGGTGAATGAAATTTTTCAGCAAATGTCGCCGGACCTCGGGGAGTGGAAGCCATCTTTCCCAAAAACATTTGAGGAATCCCGTAGAATCCACCGTCCTGATCCGCTAAAAATCCCAATATTTTTTTTCGTTTTAATGCTCTGGCCGCACAAATCATTTCATTTCCACCACGAACAAAAATTTCTATTCCCATCATTTCACGATTTTCATTTAAAAATCGTGTTACTTGATCATTCGGCTGCTTTTTTACAATGACAGTTATGGGAAACCCATATAGGGAAGGTGCTGCTCCTAACCATTCCCAATTACCAAAATGGCCGGTTAAAATAATAACTCCCTTTTGTTCCCTCAATGCCGCTTCTATCCGTTCTGGATGATCCATGGAAACCTGATTTAACACATTTTTCTTCTTTAAATTAGGCGTATACAAAATTTCCATTAACGACTGTCCTAGATTTTTAAACATTTCATTAATAATCAATTCCGCTTCTTTATCATTGCAATCAAGACCACGCATAATATGAAAAATACCACGTTTTCGCTGCTTTTTTAATATGGTTTTCATCATGGGGCCCAATCCTCTTCCAACAAACAAGACTGTAGGATATGAAAAAAGACAAACGATTTTACTTACCCCCCGTATGACTATATACTGCCAATTATTAGACAAAATTACGCTGCCCCATTTCTTTAAATTTACCATTCTTTGCCATTAATTGGCATCTTCAATATATTCTACAATTATGTAAGGTACAAAAAATATAGCTGAAAAGCATGGATATTCATGTTCTATCAGCTACATTACGTATGTATAGTAGTTTTTATTGTAAATAAAAACTGCTATGTATATGATTCCAACTCCATCATGTGCTGAACCTAAAACAACACCAACTAGTGTGCCAAATAAAAATTCACCGAATTCATCATCTCCATTATCATGATGCCATCGATACCAATCATGCCATTTACATGCATGTGTGCTTTGCCGATCATGATCAACGTCATGCCCTTCCTATTCTCTATCATATTCTCGCCGCTTCTGTTTATGATCTCTCCTTTGTTGATCGTGATTACGTTGCCATTGTGGGCCACGTGGAAATATAGGTATTCGTTACTCCGATTCCACTTAATGTGACTAAAAATGTACCTAAAATTAATGTACTTATGATTTTCTTCATTTCAGAATACCGCCTTTTAGAACATTCACTCCGTATCCGTATATATATTATAGGTCATATTTTTTTTATCGTCTATTGATTAACTTAAAATTAGACGGAACTGTAACACACTTGTAATATTTGTATTGCTACTTCCAATATGTAGACATATCAATTCAAATTTCACTATACGTTATAAAGTATCAAAAACATGCCCCTCTCAAAATACCAAACTAATAAGAATAAACAATATAATAGACACTCCTATGAATAACGCCTTGCTTGATTACGTAAAGTAAAGTAAAATATAAACATATTTTTAATTTTATTATTCTTTTATTATATATTCTATATATAGTCATGTAAAAGATCATTACAAGCGGGATCGTTTCCCGTCGAGAGGAGTTTTTTCTTATGTTTCAAACAAATACAGGCGTATTGATTGCTTTTACGGCTTACTTATTGCTGATGCTGGCAATCGGTATTTATTATTACCGCTCGCAGCAGGAACTCAGCGACTATATTCTTGGCGGCCGCAGTCTGGGACCCTGGATTACGTCGATGAGTGCAGAGGCGTCTGACATGAGCGGCTGGATGCTGATGGGACTGCCCGGTTTTGCGTATTCCACGGGTATTTCGGCCTTCTGGACAGCCTTTGGTCTGGCATTAGGTACGTATCTAAACTGGAATTATGTTTCTATACGCCTGCGCAACTACACAGAAATTGCCAATAACAGTTTGACTATGCCCGATTATTTAAAAAACCGATTTCACGACGAATCCAACCTTATTCGTCTTATATCCGCTGTTTTTATCCTTATTTTTTTCTTGATCTATACTTCCTCGGGATTTGTTGCCGGCGGCAAACTGTTTGAAATCGTTTTTGGCATGGATTATTTTACCGCACTGTTAGCCGGTGCCAGTGTCGTTGTTATTTACACGTTTCTCGGCGGCTTTCTGGCGGTGTGCTGGACCGATTTCATTCAAGGCTGCATGATGTTTTTGGCAATCGTTCTGGTTCCTGTAGCCGGAAGCATATATGCCGGGGGCTTCGATGTCATTCTGGAACGCGTAGCAGCGACCTCGCCGCAACTTCTTGATTTAGTCCCTGACAAAGGACCTGCCGGTATCATTGCTATTATCTCAGCCATCGGCTGGGGACTGGGTTATTTTGGACAACCTCACATTTTAGTCCGCTTTATGGCGATCCAGGATGCCTCCGAATTACACAAGGCAAAGCATATCGCCATGACCTGGGTCATTATTTCGTTATCGGCAGCTGTATTTGTCGGGCTGGTCGGCAAAGTGGTACTAACGACTCCGCTCATCGGAGCTGATTCGGAAAAGGTATTTCTTATTATGAGCGAACAGCTATTTCCGCCGTTCCTTTCGGGGCTCATCTGGTCTGCCGTATTGGCAGCTATCATGAGTACGGCGTCATCCCAGCTTTTGGTCACGGCATCTGCCATTTCCAAGGATTTCTACCACACGTTTATCCGCACCCACGCCAGCGAAAAAGAATTGATTTACATTAGTCGTATCACTGTACTGGCTGTTTCCGCCGTGGCGATCTACTTAGCCTTAGACCCGGATAACTACATTCTTACCATGGTTGCCTATGCTTGGGCCGGTTTCGGTGCTGCTTTCGGCCCGACAATATTACTTTCTCTGTTCTGGAAAAAAATGACCAAAAACGGAGCTTTGGCAGGTATTATCGTTGGCGGTGTCACCGTTTTGATTTGGAAACAATTTGCTTGGTTTGACTTATATGAAATCGTACCTGGTTTTTTATTTTCTCTTCTGGCTATTATCCTCATTAGTCTATGGGAAGGCGGGCCCGATATGTCTATACAAAAAGAATTCGACAAGGCTGTTCATTTTAAACAAAAAATCTCAAAAATAGACTCGGAAGACTAATTCCGTCGTCGACAAAAATCCCTCACCCTATACAAGGTGAGGGATTTTTCATATTTACTGATGCATCAGCAGACTGCTGTTTTTAATATTCCGGCTCAATAATTCCATATTTTCCATGTTTCCGTTTATATACCACATTAATCGTATCTGTTTCTGAATTAAGGAATACAAAGAAATCATGTCCGACAAGATTCATCTGCAAAATTGCTTCTTCCACATCCATCGGCCGTGCAGCAAATTTTTTCACACGAGCGATTTCAAATACTTCTTCCGGTTCCGTCTTGCCGACAACCAAGTCATCTTTAAAAGCTCCGCCTTTCATGCGACGAGCCAATTTTGTTTTAAATTTATGTATCTGACGGACCATTTTATCAAATACAAGGTCGATAGCCGCATACATGTCTTCATTAGCTTCCACGCCTCTTAGTACTACACCGTCCACCTTCAGTGTGATTTCAGCAATTTGACGTTCTTTTTCAACAGAAAGAAGTGCCTGGAGAGTTACCTCATTATCAAAATATTTAGTTACTTTTTTTTCATGTTTCAATACATAGTCTTTTAATGCCGGAGTTACTTCAATATTCTTTCCTCTAACGATTGCTGCCATACCAATCCCTTCCTTTCATCAGCCCGTATCCGCAGATCCTATAAGCAGGATGCAATATTGCGGCTGCCAGCCTTTATATGTACTATATTCAACATATGCAGATAAAATTCCTGCTTATAAAAAATACTTTTTTTGTTGACATTTATCAGGAACAATGGTATTATTTACACCAACAATACTATATTGTATTCATCCAGAGCAGCTGAGGGAATGGCCTGATGACGCTGCGGCAACCCCCATACGGGAAGGTGCCAATTCCATCGGATTTATTCCGGCAGATGAAACTTGTACGCAAAGTTAACCGTCATCTGTTGACGGTTTTTTTTTGTACTCATTTTTAGGATGTTTTAGGAGTTGATATTGTGATTGATTTGAAAGACATTACAAAGAACTACGGCGGTAAAACCAAGGTTCAAGCTTTAAACGGGATTTCCCTTACCATTCATGATGGAGAAATTTTCGGCATTATCGGCAAGAGCGGCGCCGGTAAGTCGACGCTTATCCGTTGTATTAATATGCTTGAAAAACCGACATCGGGCTCGGTCATTATCGATGGCGATGATTTAACTAAAATGAATGAACATCAGCTTCGTCAGGAACGAAAACATATTGGCATGATTTTTCAGCACTTCAATTTACTTTCTTCCCGCACGGTATATGATAATATTGCTTTTCCGCTGGAACTCATCGGAGCTTCCAAGGAGGAAATCCGCAGCAAAGTGGAGTCGCTGCTCGAACTAGTCGGGCTGACCGACCGGCAATATAATTATCCGGCTCAATTGTCGGGCGGACAAAAGCAGCGTGTCGGTATCGCCCGCGCACTCGCCAGTGATCCTAATGTTTTGCTCTGTGACGAAGCTACGTCTGCGCTGGATCCACAGACGACGAAGTCTATTCTTGATCTGTTAAAGGATATTAACAAGAGACTGAACTTAACCATTGTCATTATTACGCACGAAATGGCGGTTATTAAAACAATCTGCAATCGTGTGGCTGTCATTGAAGGCGGCATCATTAAAGAATCGGGCCGCGTCGTCGATGTATTTACAAACCCACAGTCAAAAACGATGAAAGAATTTGTTCATTCTGTGATCAATATGGAATTGCCTGAAGGAATTGTCAAACTCGGCGTTTCCGATCAGCCGACACCAGACCGCTGCACGCTCGTACGCCTTCGGTTTAAGGGCTGCATCACCAAGGATCCGATAGTATCTACCTTGATACGTAAATTTGACGCTGATATCAGCATCCTCTACGGCAATATTGATTATATTCAGGATGAACCGTTCGGGTATCTTATTATAACCCTTATGGGCGATATGGAAACACAGACAAGAGCACTTGCCTACATTAAAGAATTACCAATTGGAAGTGAGGTTTTAGGTTATGTCCCAAGAAATCATTAAGTTATTATTACAAGGTATTCAGGAAACAGCCTTTATGGTATTTATTTCTACCTTTATCGGGGCTCTTATCGGTATTCCCTTGGGAATAACCCTTGTTACAACCAGCAAACACCATATTTTAGAAAATAAATATATCAATCAGTTTCTCGGCACCGTTGTCAACATCATTCGGTCGGTGCCGTTTATCATCCTGATGGTCGCCATTATTCCTTTGACGCGTCTTATTGCCGGTACTTCTATCGGCACAACGGCGGCCTGCGTCCCACTGACGATTGTCGCTATCCCGTTCTTGAGCCGGCTCGTAGAAACATCGATCCGTGATGTTGATTTCGGTCTCGTAGAAGCAGCACAATCCATGGGGGCTTCTCCTTTTCAGATCATCCGCAAAGTATTACTTCCGGAAGCTTTGCCGACGATCATTAATAATATAACTGTCCTCATCGTCAATCTAATAGGTGCTTCCGCCATGGCGGGTGCCATCGGCGGCGGCGGTCTGGGGGACATCGCGATCCGTTACGGATATCAGCGATTCAGGGCCGACGTTATGTTGGCAACAATTATCATACTTATCGTTGTTGTCAACGTCATTCAATTCGGCGGAGATTTCACCTCACGCAAGAAAAACAAAAAATAAACTGCTGGATAAAATCCCCCTACGAAAGGAAGTATTTTTATGAAATTAGTGAACAAAAAAATAGGTATTTTCGCTGCGATCGCAGCACTATGCCTTTTTGCTGCCGGCTGCGGCAGTTCGGGTACCAATACAGCCAGTCAAGAAAAAAAAGATATTAAAATCGGGGTAACTGCCGGTCCGCATGCAGAAGTCATGGATGAAGTCAAAAAAGAAGCCGCTAAACAAGGGATTCATCTTGATGTTGTAGAATTCAACGATTATGTGCAGCCCAATACGGCCCTCGCCAACAAAGATCTGGATATGAATTCCATGCAACATCAGCCATATTTAGATAATGTCGTCAAAAAACAGGGATTAAAACTAGTCTCCATCGGGAAGACCATCATTCTTCCTATGGCTATCTATTCCCATACATACAAAAATCTAAACGATATTGCCAATGGCGCATCTGTCGCTATTCCCAATGATCCAACAAATGGAGCCCGAGCGTTGCTGCTGCTCCAGCAGGCCAAGCTGATCACACTCAAAACAGGTACCTCCGTCGATACCGCGGTAACCGATATCACAGAAAATCCTAAACATCTTAAATTCCTTGAATTAGATGCAGCACAAATTGCCCGTTCACTGGATGATGCCGATATCGCCTGCGTCAATACGAATTATGCGATTCCGGCAGGTCTGAATCCGCAGAAAGATTCTCTTCTTGTAGAAGACAAAAATTCTCCGTATGCTAACGTAATGGTAGTCCGCGCAGAAGATAAAGATAATCCTGCTTATAAAAAAGTATTGGAAATTTATCAATCAGAACCCATTAAAAAGTTTATTTTGGAACATTTCCAGGGAACCATTCTTCCCGCGTTTTAAATGACGCATATAATTTTTACGTAAGATAAAATAAATCCCCGCCGGATTATTCCCCGGCGGGGATTTATTTTATACATAGGAACGGGCCTTCAATTTTTCTTCATCATGGTATTTCGTACATAAAAGTAACATCCGCTGGTAAACAGACATGCCGTGATCCAGCAGATAGGACTGGCACAGCAAATACCGAAGTATCCCCACATAGAAGCCAATACCAGGGCGCTGACCCCGCGGACGACGAGTTCCAGCAAACTGCTGACCAGCGGAACAATAGAAATTCCCATTCCCTGCAATGCGTTTCGATATACAAAAATCTGACCTAAAAAGAAGTAACAAGGAACAGACATTTTAATATATAAGGATGCCTGCTGCATAAGCAATTCATCATATTCTGCAGTAAACAAGCTGATAAGTTCATTGGCAAAGAAAAACATCGACACGGCTGCTGCGCCGCAAAATAGCAAAGATACCAGTGAGCATTGCTTTACCCCTTCTCGAATTCTATCATACCGCCGTGCTCCGTAATTTTGCGCTGTAAATACAGCCATGGCGATACCAAAAGAAATCATCGGCTGCAATGCCAGCTGTTCCAACCGCGTAGCAGAGATAAAGCCCGCAATCGTTTCCGGTCCAAACGTATTGCATACAGATTGAATAACGATAAGGCCTAAGGAAATAATCATAAATTGTACGGCCATAGGCAATCCCATTCGCAAGTGTTTCCACGCAAAATTCCAATCAAATTGCCAATCTCTCCGCTGCATGCGCAAAATAGGAAAGCGTTTCCGCATATATAGAAAACATAACACAGCAGCGATTCCCTGAGCCGTCACAAGCGCAATAGCCGATCCCGGTACTCCCCAGCCGAATTGCAATATAAAAACAATTGCCAATATGACATTAAGTACGGACGAAAGCATTAAAAAATAAAGCGGCGTTTTGCTATCTCCCAAAGCCCGGGCAATACATGCCAATAAATTATACGCTACCATGGCAATAAGTCCATACGCAATGATAATAACATAACTATACGAGTCCTGATACAACTCTGATGATACATTCATCCAGCCGAGAAACACCGGCATAAAAAGGGCCGATAAGGCCATTAATAAAACGGTAGCTGCCAGAGACAGCATCACAGACATAGCAACGGAGCGACGCACTCCGTCCGCATCATTTGCACCAAAACATTGCCCTGTAATAACCGTAAATCCGGATGTCAAACCAATAGTCAGGCCCAAAACAGCCATGAACAAGGGCGCCGCTGCCCCCACTGCAGCCAGCGCATGGACTCCGATAATGCGTCCCACAATAATAACATCGGCGATGTTATAAAATTGCTGAAAAATATTACCAATCAAAAGAGGAACCATAAAGGCCAGTATCAGCCGGATAGGGTTCCCCTGTGTCATACTATGAACCATGTATATTCTCTCCTTACGACACGTATTCGCAAACAGCAGTCTGTCATTGAAATATATAAATACTCTTAATATTCTGCAAATAAATCTCACTTTCCTAATCTGCAGTGAGATTATTATAACACACTATTATAAAAAAACAACCATATATTCCAGCGAAAGCAGGCGACCTCTAAAAAACTTTTTAATCTGTTTCTAACAAATATATTTATACATAGATATTCTCTTACTTATTTTTAATCTATAAAAAACATTTTATAATTTTATTTTCATTTTGTTTGTTTATAGTAATAAGGGAGGTGATTAGACTGAAGATAGTACTCGAAGACGAAACATGTACAGCAGACCCATTTGCAGCACCGCATCATCAATTTATCACCATTAAAACGCTGCACCACCACTGTCTATTAGGCCACATCAAAACAGAAAAAGGGGCTGCAACCTGGATTCCCACTACTTGGGGCCATGCAGCAGCACGCGGCATGGAATCGCTGAAAAATCAAGCCCTTGCTATCAGTATCGACTCCTATGTTATTATGCCCAATCATATTCACATGATTCTCAAGCACCACTCCCGGCACCGCAAAAATCATATCAGCAAATTTGTGGTTTCCTGCAAGACACATTTAACGTATCACTTGAATGTATCCCGCAGCAGTATCCGCCAATATTGGCATCCGTCTTATGAAGCTCTTATTATCCGCAATGCTGCAACCTACAACGTGCTTTCCCTTTCTATACAAGAACATAGAAAGAATTGGAAGTATGATATGTTGTATACCCCTTGCTGTAAAAACAATAGCAGGTCGTAGACACAGTATCTACGACCTGCTATTGTTTTTCAATCGTATATAAAAAATCGACTGCGTGCAGCGGCTGTTCCGTACATTGCTGAACATAACTGTAAAGTAATTCTTCAAGAAAGGCAATTGCTTTTTTACTGATCTGCAGCGGCTGTTCTGTATTCCAATCATAAGCCAAAATAGCCTTCCACAGCTGCTGTACCGAGGAAGACAGCGTGACAGCCGACAATGCCGGTTCCAGTTCCTCCGACAAATAATATACCGGCCTTTCTGTGTCGGTAATGCCGTTTTGATATATATGGACCCCCTCGATATCAGGACAGAATCCTGCCAATGCAACAAGCTGCCAGCCGGTTATGATCGTAAGAATTCGTTCATCTTTTTTCCCTATAAGCTTGCTATACCGGCAAAGAAGTTCATATACATTTCGATCCGCTTCTTTCTCAGGCAAAAGATGCAGTACCATTTCAATGCAAATTTGTGCGTATGCATAGGATTCTACCGTCAAAAAGGAAATCAATGTATTAACTACGCATTCGTATTCGCCAAGGGTCCGTGTTCCCCCCCGTTCCCACGCATCAAACGTAATGATGCTTAAAGGAGAAAGACTGCCGCTCCCTTGACTGCGATGTTTTCTGGATGTATTCAAAAAAACGCGAAGCCATCCTTGCTGCAAGGTAAATACGGTCATTACCTGATAAGACGAATGGTTTTTCTTTATAGTCAGAATCACTCCGTCAAACCGCTGAGATTGTGAGGAATTGTATCCCGTATTATGTCTCATCGCTTTCACCGTTTTCGTTTTTCAGTTCTGCCTTAGGAACCGCTTTGACCCGACTGATTCGGAATCCCTGTATTTCAAGAACAATAAACCGGTAATTCCCGATTTCCACTTCTTCTCGCACAGAAGCCGTATGACCTAATAGGTTAAATATATATCCACCGATCGTATCCGTATCCACATCTTCTTCTACCGGTATATGAAGAAGTTCTTCTACATCTTCCAGTAAAACGGTACCATCAAATTCATATTCACCATCGGCCAGCGGTTGTATATCTTCTTTTTCTGCATGATGTTCATTTTGAATATTGCCTACCAATTCTTCCATAATATCTTCCAATCCAATAAGACCGACCGTACTTCCATATTCATCAACAACAATAGCCAAATACGTCCGCTGCGCCCTCATCAGCTGCAGCAGCTTAGATGCGTGCATCACTTCCGGAATCATGAGGATCGGACGGGTGATAAGGCGCAGATTGCTGCGGTGATTTAGATAGAGATCCATAAAATCTTTAATATGGACTAACCCTAAGATATGATCTTTATCTTCACTGCATAGCGGATATCGTGTATGCCGTGATTTTCGAATCGTCTGCATATCTATTGCTGTTGAATCACCTACGTAAAGACAGACTATTTCCTGACGCGGAACCATGATTTCCTTTGCCAGCCTGTCCGCAAAATCAAATACATTTCCGATCAATTCACTTTCTACCTGATCGATTTTTCCCTCTCGATGACTGGCCGTAACCAACATGCGGATTTCATCCTCTGAATGCGCCATATCAATTTCATTAGTCACACTGAGTCCCCATACACCCATAATTTTCCGCCCAAACCAATTGCCAAACTGAATGGCCGGAAATAATAAACAGCTCCAAAAATAAATAAAATGCCCGACTGTCATAAGACTGCTTTCCGCCCGTTCCAGTCCCAAAGATTTAGGTACCAGTTCACAAAGTACCCACTGCAGTATAATTGCCAACACAAGAAATAAACATAGGTATACAAGCCACAAAAGCCACCAAGAGGGAATAATATCCGACAGCAGCGGGTATATATGAAAGAACAGGAGCGTAATAACAACACCTGCCGCCAAACTGGAAATCGCCATCCCTAATTGTGCCATCCCCAGAAAAACGGTGGGCTTGTCATACAATGTCAATAGAAATTTTGCACTTTCTTTGCCATCCCGGACAAGTTCTTCAATATACTCACGGCGTAATTGGACAAAAGCAAATTTTCCGGCTACAAAAATGGCATTACATATAAGACATAGAATTAGTAATAATATATATTGCGGCACTGCTTGTAATGTTGCTTCGATAAGTCATCTTCTCCTATCCTTCGTTTTTATAACCAAATTCACTGAGTGCAGACGCCTGGTTTCGCCAATCTCGCTTCACCTTGACCCATATATCAAGAAAAACAGGGGATCCTAAAATGTTTTCTATTTCCTGGCGGGCCAGTTGCCCTACTTTTTTTAAAACAGTCCCATTTTTACCAATGACTATATGTTTTTGCGACTCTCTTTCAACATACACGGTCATGCGGATATACACTTTATTATTGCCTCGTGTTTTCATTTCATCCACATACACGGCAATGGCATGAGGAATTTCCTCCTGCATGCAGCGAAAGAGTTTTTCTCGGACGATTTCTGCAGCCAACAGTCGTTCCGGCTGATCCGTGATCATATCTTCCGGAAAATATTTAGGCCCTCCGGGCAGTACTTTTTGCAGTTCTTCGAGAATGACCTCTACATTTTCTCCCGTCCGGGCAGATGCCGGAATAATTTGGCTAAACGGATACAGCGACGAATATTCTGTGATTTTCTGCAAAACATCTTCTCTTTTCATCCTGTCCGTCTTATTAATAATTAAAAAAACAGGTGCTTTTATATTTTCCAGCTTATTTATGATAAATTGATCTCCCGGCCCCTTCTTTTCGTTTCCAGAAATCAGAAAAAGCACAGCATCAATATCCTTTAGGGAGGAAAAGGCAGCTTCATCCATAAATTGTCCCAATTTATGTTTCGGTTTATGAATGCCCGGCGTATCCAGAAATATAATTTGGCAAGCATCATCAGAATGAATGCATAAGATGCGATTTCGCGTGGTCTGTGCCTTATCCGATACGATAGTTACTTTCTGCTTAATTATAGTATTAATCAACGTCGATTTTCCTACATTAGGACGACCCACAACCGCCACAAATCCAGATTTAAAATTTTGTTCCATATATAGCTCCTTGTTTTCTATTGTTTTCCTATTAAAAAATACCCTCATAAACCAAAAGCATGCGGGAGCAATTCCCGGAGTGATACTATTTTATATGTATCATTGGATTTTGTCAAAATAATTTCAGGAATATGAAATTCTTCCATAACTTGCCGGCAGGCGCCGCACGGTGTAATCCAATCAAGATCCGTTCCCACAAGTGCCAAGGCTCGAAATACGCGGCAGCCTCCTACTACGGCATTATATATCGCATTGCGTTCTGCACACATAGTAAGTCCGTAAGATGCATTTTCTACATTGCAGCCCGTATATATACGAGTATCCTCGGTTAATACCGCCGCCCCAACAGAAAAATGTGAATAAGGAGCATAGGCATTCTGCTGAGCTTCTCTCGCTTTTTTGATGAGTATCGCCACTGCTGCATCATCAATCATAACGCTTCTCCTGCACGGACATATCCTAACCGCTGCAAAATAAATTCTTCCTCTTTGCGCATTTCCAGCTTGTCTTCCGGCGTCATGTGATCATACCCTAATATATGCAGCATACCATGTATTGTCAGATAGGCTAATTCCCGTTCAAAAGAATGACCATATTCATCCGCCTGTTCCTGCACTTTTTCCAGTGAAATGACAATATCTCCCAGTAAATTGGCATCCGGTCCATCATAATCGGAGGTTTCCCCTTCATTCAGTGCAAATGATAACACATCCGTAGGCCGGTCTATTTGACGATATTGTTTATTAAGACTGTGTATATATTCATTGTGACACAGAAGAACGCTTATTTCCGTATGGGAACCTAATCCATATACAATCGCCGCTTCTGTACATACTTGTTCAATAACTGCTTCATATGCTGTGTTTTTAACTATTTTCTGCTCATAATTAATGTTAATGTTCATCCTATCACTCCTCACTCGTTCTTATAAAATCGATCATATGCCCGAATAATCCGTCCGACCATATCATGGCGCACCACATCTTCATCCGTAAAGGGAACAATACCGACACCCTGCACATCAGCCAGTACTTTTTGCGCTTCTGTGAGTCCAGAGGTTTTACGATCAGCCAAATCGATCTGTGTAATATCGCCATTGATAACAACGCGTGAATGATTCCCCATACGTGTCAAAAACATCTTCATTTGTTCCCGCGTCGTATTTTGGGCCTCATCCAGAATAATAAAAGATTCTTCCAGTGTTCGTCCGCGCATATATGCTAACGGAGCCACTTCAATAATATTTCTGGCAATGAGTTTTTGAAATTGATCATAGCCAAACATGTCTGCCAAGGCATCATATAATGGGCGTAAATACGGATCTATTTTTTCCTGCAGATCGCCCGGAAGAAATCCCAGTTTTTCTCCGGCTTCCACGGCCGGACGCGTTAAGACGATACGTTCGACTTCACGATTACGCAGACAAAACGCCGCAAGTGCAACCGCCAAATACGTTTTCCCCGTACCGGCAGGACCAATGCCAAAGGTAAGGAGATTTTTACGAATCGAATCGACATACTTTTTTTGCCCTAGTGTTTTCGGTTTAATAAGCCGCCCTCTGGCAGAGATATTCACCGTATCCGAGTAAATCGCACGCAGCAGTTCTTCCCTGCCTTGCTGTATCATAAAAGACGAGTATCGCACATGCTGTGTTGTAATATATGTATTTTCTCGATTCAGGTATCGTAATATATCAAATATTTTAGTCACATATGCTAAATCCGACTCCTCTCCGACTAAAATTATTTCATCACCGCGAGCTGCAATACGGCATTTCGGAAATTCATGCTGGAGTACCTTTAAAAACTCGTCTTTCATTCCAAAAATTGCTTTTGCCTCTCTCCTATCGGCCAGCTGAATTCTTTTTTCCATAGACAATGAGCATTCCTCTTTTCTGCTATCTTAAAAATTTACGTACCGCTTTACCTTGTAAATAGTCACATGTTTTACCTTGCCAGCTATCCCTTTGTTCCAGTTCTGCATCAATCATATCTCGTATTTTCCACCAGCCCATTCCCCAATTTGAAAATTCTGTCGCTTCCTGCGGCGCACGCCCGATAAGCCGTTGAAAAACGATGTCATGACGTACATATTCAATGAAAGTGACAACACGATCCACATATTCTTCTACGGGTGCCAAGGTGATTTTTCCCTGTTCATACCAATCTGCCATTACCGTATTTTTAATAATGTACAGTGCATGAAGTTTGACCTCGTGTGTTGGCAGTGCAGAAATAATTTTTGCTGTCTCTACAACATCCTCCATGGTATCCCAAGGTAAATTCAATATGAGATGTGTGCAATTTCTAAACGGATAGGGCTGCAGCATAAGAATAGCATCAATATATTCTGCCAATGTATGTCCCCGATTAATTTTTCCCAGCGTTTTATAATTGGCTGTTTGCAGTCCTAACTCAACAAGAATATCTACACCATATGTTTCCTTGATGTCTGCCATTATATCCAAATATTCCGGATGCAGACAATCCGGCCGGGTAGCAACGGCAATACCTACAATTTCCGGACGGCAGGCTTCTATAAGATAGTTGCGAAATACGTCTGGTGGTAAATAGGTATTCGTAAAGTTTTGAAAATAGGAAATATATTTATACGCCTTATATTTAGGCGCAATATGAGCAATATTAGCATCAATTTGCTGTCCGATCGTTACAGACGCCGGCAGATTTTCATATCCGGCCCCGATAGTACCGCAAAATACACATCCCCGTGTCCCCAGTGTTCCGTCACGGTTAGGACATGTGTCGGGAATACTGATGGGCAGTTTATATACCTTCTCTCCATAGGTGTCTTTTAAATATTTTGAATATGTATTATATCGTTCCATTATTGTATTTCCCCCTGTGGAATCAACTGCCAGCATACTTCGTTCCTGCGCTTTTCAGCAAGAATATATGCGGCTCCCTCCGTCATTTTTGTATATCGCTTTAATTCATTTTTCGTTTCATCAGAAACCGGCCAAAGGTAATACCGCATTTTTATATCCCGCCAGTTCGTAAAGGTATACGCATGTATATATTTTCTCATTGTTTCTTCACAGCGAAATAAGGAATCCGTCACACTGCGTTCTGCTTCCTGCCAATCCAAAAAATCCGGTTTTATGCGAAACTGGAAAAACACCAGCATATCCAAGCTCACTAGTTCGCGCAAAACTGTAAGATGTGCTTGACAAGATGCCTGCTTACATAAAAAATGCCAAAAGAAACAACACAAATTATAATCAGAAATAGGGGCCGTATCATTTTTTTCTTCTATCCAACAGTCCGTTATACGCTCGTACAGGAGCATATACCCATCATGACAGAAGTGTTCTAAATAGGCAAGGGTATAGCGGAATTTTCCCGAATTATATATACGTTCAAATACATCTTCAAATACTTTAAGATACTGTATCTTTTCATAAGAAAGCCACTTCGTGGCCAATACTTCATACGGGCCGCATGGATCATATCGATACTGCTGCGGATAATCGCGCCGGATACCGGATCCCTTTAGGAGTTTCAGAAACCCGATTTGCAGTTTATGGGGATGCAACGCATAAATGTCATTAAATGAATTTCGTAAATGATCATAATCTTCATAGGGAAGTCCGACAATCAAATCAAGATGCAAATGGATCGTTTCTTTTTTCAAGAGCATCTCCATGATATGTTTTATGCGCGGCCAGTCATTATACCGATGAATTGCCTTCAATGTCGTTTCATAGGTTGATTGAATTCCTATTTCCAGCTGGATCCGGCCCTTGGGAGCTTGTAATAAAAGCGTCAAATCTTCCTCCGTAAGAAGTCCGGGTTCTATTTCCAGATGAAAGTTTACCGGTTCTTGCACCGATATCATATATTGCAAAAGCGGCCGATAATGACGGGGATTACAATTAAATGTACGATCGACAAATTTCACCTGCCGTACTCCTGCTGCTACAAAACACTGTAATTCCCCAATAACCTTAGATGCAGAACGAAAACGTACGGTGTCACTCATCCCGGATAGGCAATACTGACAGTGAAAAGGACAGCCGCGTGAGCTTTCGTAATATATAATTTTATGATCAAGCGCTGATAAATCTTCTCCGACATACGGAAATGGCAGTGCATCCAAATCCGGTGTTACTTCGCAAAAGGATTCATCTCCTGCAATACGGCCGCAGCGGCGTCCTAAAACACCGGGTAGAGAAAGACCGTCCCTTCCTTCTTCCCATTCCCGGATAAGACGCGGAAGAACAACTTCTCCTTCTCCCTGCAGCACATAATCAATATCCGTGCAGGTTTCCAGTACTTCTCGTGCAGTATAAGATACCTCGGGACCTCCCGCTAATATGCGGATGGCAGGGTCTATCTGTTTGATAAGACGGATAAGATGATACGTCATTTCAATATTCCATATATAGCAGGAAAAGCCAATGCATTGTGCATGGAAACTATACATATGCCGTAATATATCATATACATTTTGATTAATCGTATATTCAGCTGTTACGACGCTCGGAATCCCGGCCGCATCACAACTGGTTTTCAAACAGCGTAATGCCAGCGAGGAATGGATAAATTTCGCGTTCAGCGTAATCAGCAATGTTTTCATAGTTATAAAATAACCTCCCTATAGTAACTTCTTATCGTTTATATTATACTACATTTGCAATCCACTGACACTAGTAACGACAGGAGATTGCTTCCATATCGCCATAATTCGTTATCCCGGCAATTAATCAGTGCAATAACAACTATTTTGTGTTAGTATTAAGGCATGAATCTACCATGCCATAGGGGGTACTATATACATGTTGAACATAGCACTTGCACAAATGAATATTCATGCCGGTGATCCGCGTTACAATGTTACGGTGATGAAAAAAAACATTGCACAAGCTAAAGAAGTCGGTTGTGATATGATTATTTTTCCTGAGCTGGCAATTCCCGGATATTTGATCGGCGACGTTTGGGATCAGCAAGATTACATTGATGAATGTGTTGCTTTTGGTGAAGAGCTTCGACAGCTTTCTGCCGATATTACCATTGTATTTGGCAATGTCGCCTGTGAATCAGGCCGTGTGAATCTCGATGGACATCTGAGAAAATACAATGCCATGTTTGTTGCCAGAAATAAAGAGTTTTTGTCACCGCATGCCTCACCCTATCCGTTTTATATTAAAACATTGCTGCCGAATTACCGTGAATTCAGCGATTCCAGATACTTCACATCCCTTCTTGAAGTCGCTCAGGAACGGCATATTTTTGTAGAAGACCTGTTTTCACCTATCCGTGTTGATTTTGGAAACAATCGACATCTTACCATTGGACCGCTTATCTGTGAAGACAGCTGGGATGAAAATTACCCTTTTAAACCCATGTCGTTCTTAGGCAAACAATATTCTCCCGATATGTTTATCAATATTTCCAATTCACCTTTTACCTTAGGAAAAACACAGCGCCGTCACCGCCTTTTCGGACAATCCATAAAAAAAGTGCATGCGCCTACGCTCTATGTCAATTGCACAGGAATACAGAATAACGGCAAGAATATATATACGTTTGATGGTTCCAGCTGTACCTATACAAAAGAAGGGAATCCCCATTTTGAATGCCAGCCTTTTGAGGAAGAATTGGCTTTTGTACAATATGATGAAATATCCCGTACATTCACCTCACCAAAAAAAACAAACCTTCCTAAAAAAGAAACGGAGGAAATATACACCAGTCTGCGTTACGGCATTACCTCCTTTCTTTCTTCCATCGGTGTAAATAAAGTCGTTATCGGTGTATCAGGCGGTATCGATTCTGCTGTGAATGCCGCATTGTATGCTGCCATTTTACCGCCATCACAAATTATGCTTGTAAATATGCCTAGCTGTTACAATTCTTCTATTACCAAGGACTTAGCAAAAACACTGGCTGATAATATTGGCTGCTTATATACGGTCATTCCGGTTCAAGATAGTCTGGAACTTACGCGTAAACAAATTCAAACGGCCGAAGTATATAGCGGTGAAAAAAAGGTTTCTCATCTTGAACTTACTAGTTTTATCGAAGAAAATATCCAGGCCCGTGATCGTTCCAGCCGAATTTTAGCTGCTGTAGCGGCTTCCTTTGGCGGCGTATTTACCTGCAATGCCAACAAAGCAGAAACCGCGGTGGGATATGCCACATTATATGGCGATCATGCAGGTTATTTATCCGCTACTGCGGATTTATGGAAACATCAAATGTATGCTCTTGCAGTATATTTAAATCAAAACGTATTTCATCGGGACGTTATTCCAAAAGGCAGCATCGATATCGTCCCTAGTGCAGAATTATCGGCTAGTCAAGATATTGCAAAGGGTCAAGGGGACCCGATTATCTATCCCTATCATGATTATTTATTTGCGTCTTTCGTAGAAAACTGGCATCGTGTTACCCCACAGTCCATCCTGCAATGGTATATAGACGGAACGCTGGAAGAACATATCGGCTGCAGCATTTCCGTTCATACGCTCTTTCCCACAGCTAAAGAATTTATTGATGACTTGGAACGCTGGTGGAAACTGGTTTCCGGTTTTGCGGTTGCTAAGCGCATACAAAGTCCGCCAATCTTATCGATCAGCCGCCGTTCCTTTGGGTATGACCTGCGGGAAGCACAACTGAAGCCATATTATACAACTAAATATGTATCTTTAAAAGAACAGCTGCTGAAAACAAAAGTGTAATATGATTATTGTTGTTTACATAACTGTTCATAATTAAAAGTGCTCTCCATGTAAGGTGGAGAGCACTTTTTTATTATGATATACTTACGAATTTTCCAAACTTCCTATCTTACTTTTCTGTTTACCTGTCGGGCGTTTTACACCGCGTCCAAAGTTTTCCATAATAATAAACAGCATGGGAATAATAAATACACCCAGTACGGTTGCCACAGAGGTACCAAAGACAACGGTTATCCCCATCGTTACACGCGAAGCGGCACCTGCTCCGGTCGCTGTCGCCAGCGGAATAGACCCGACAACAAAGGCCAACGATGTCATAATGATAGGACGAAGACGGATCTTAGCCGCTTCAATAGCCGCCGATACGGGATCCATGCCACGCTCATCCACACGAACTTTTGCATATTCAATAATCAATATCGCATTTTTTGCCGCCAGTCCAATTACCGCTAAAATACCGATTTGGAAATAGATATTGTTTTGCTGATGCAATAAATATATGAAGGAGGTCGCCCCGAATAAGCCTGTCGGAACACTGAGCAATACAGCGAACGGCACTTTCCAGCTTTCGTATAATGCTGCCAGCACAAGAAAGACAAACAGCAAGGCCAGCCCAAATACATAATAGGTTTTATTTCCGGCTTCAATTTCTTCACGGCTCATGCCTGCCCATTCGTAATAATACCCGTCTGTCAGGGTTTCCTTAGAAACTTCTTCTAACGCTTTCAGCGCATCTCCTGAACTATATCCACTCGCCGGCGATCCCGTGATCTTAATAGAAGGATAGTCGTTAAAACGTGTAATAATAGACGCAGCACCAATCGGTCTGGGGCGGATAAAATCATTAACCGGAATCAGTTCTCCGCTGGAATTTTTTACATACAGGAACTTATTATCGTTTATATTTTTACGATATGCCGGGTTTGCTTGAATAATTGTTTTGAAGTTTTTGCCAAAAATAGTAAAATCATTGACCTGATAACTACCATAATAGATTTGCAGCACATTATATAAGTCACTCAGAGATACTCCGGCTTTTTGGACTTTTTCACGGTCTATATCCAGATTATACCCTGGTGTATCATTGGTAAAGGTTGTATAGATGGAGCCGATTTCAGGTCGTTTGCGGGCAGCTCCCATAAATTTCTGCGCCATATCATACAATTCAGCCGTCGTATGACCGCCGCGATTTTCCAGCTGGTACGTAAATCCGCTGGATACGCCCATCCCATCGATCGGCGGTGGGTTAAAGGCCATAACAGTAGCCTGCGGAACGGCTTTCATGCCATATCCCATGATATTTTTAACTAGCGTATCAACAGATAAATCCGCCGTTTTTCGTTCATCCCAATCCTTCATTTTTATCATAACGGCACCGCCGTTTGGTTTTTGGGCTCCTGCCAGCATACTATAGCCGGTAACCCCCATAACCCCTTGTATATTAGGAAGCTTTGCAACCCAGTTTGATACTTCGCTTACGGTCTTTTGGGTTTTCTGCTGAGACGTCCCTTCCGGCAAGGTGATATCGGCAATAGCAAAACCGTTATCTTCACTCGGTACAAAGCCTGTAGGAATAACATTAAACAGCCCCGCTGTAATCGTACTGATGAGTACCAGAAAAACAACGCACCACTTGATGTGTATATGCAGATAGGCTAATTTTTTTCCATACCAATTGATTAATCGATCAAAACCATCGTTAAAGCGATTAAAGAGTTTATAAATTCCCTTCTCTCTTTCTTCCGGCCGATATACTTTCAACATCATGCCGCATAAAGCAGGAGTCAGTGTCAACGCTACAAACGCTGAAATCATGACGGATACGGCTATGGTCAGAGCAAACTGCCGATACAAAATTCCCGACATGCCGCCCAAAAAGCTGACCGGCACAAAAACTGCCGACAATACACAGGCTACGCCGATAACCGGATTCTGTACATTGCGCATTGCCTCCTCTGTCGCTTCGATTGGACTTCGGGCATTGTACTTTATTTCATACTCTACTGCTTCAATAACAACGATAGCGTCATCGACGAGTAAGCCGATGGCTAATACCATGGCAAATAAGGTCAAGGTATTGATAGAAAAACCTAACACCTGAAATGCTGCGAATGTACCCAGCAACGATACAGGAACTGCAATCAGCGGAATAAAAGTAGACCGCCAGCTTTGCAAGAACACAAAGACGATGAAAGCAACCAGCAGCAGTGCTTCAATAAACGTATGGATAACTTCTGTGATAGAAGCTTTAACAAATTCTGTACTATCGTAAACCACACGATATTCTAAATCCGGCGGAAACGATTCCTGTGCTTTTTTTAATACCTTTGAAATACCGTTTACCGTTTGTACAGCATTGGCATCGGAGGTCAGACTGACCTGAAATCCGGCAGTGGAAATCTGTTTGCCGCCTTCATTATATAACCCTGATATATTATAATTTTTAGCACCCAATTCCACCGTGGCAACATCGCCTAAATGAATCATGCTGCCATCGGAATTCGTCCGGATAATAATTTTCTTAAATTCGTCAGCAGTCTTTAAACGGCCATCCGTACGCAGTGTATACTGATACTGCTGATTATTTCCGATGGGATTGGTACCAATCGTTCCTACGGCAGCCTGCACATTCTGCGTCGTAAGAGCAGAAGAAACATCCGTCGGCGTAATTTTAAGAACTGCCATTTTAGTTGGATCCAACCAGATGCGCATAGCATAGTCTGACCCAAATTCTGTCACATCGCCAACGCCGGGGACAGATTTGATTGCATCCATAAAATACTGTGTTGCATAGTTTTTCATAAAAACTTGATCATATGTATTATTCGGCGATACCAGCGAAAAAACCATGGCCATCGTACTGGACGACTTGCTGACGGTAACGCCTAAATTCTGTACGTCCGTCGGCAGCGATGCCGTAACCTGGTTTACTTTATTCTGCGTATTGACTGTATCCATATCACCGTCAGAACCATTTGTAAACTGTATTGTCGCGCTATATGTACCATTATCGGTACTGCTGCTTTCTACATTGACAAGATGTTCAACGCCTATGAGCTGCTGTTCGATGACGGATGCTACCGTGGTTCCGATAACATCCGCATTGGCTCCGGAATACGTTGCCGATATACGGACCTGCGGCGGCGTTACTTTCGGATATTTTGCTACCGGCAATGTCACCATTGCCAACAAACCGATGATGCTAATCATCAACGCAATGACGATTGCAAAGATAGGTCTGTGAATAAAAAATTTCGAAATCACTCGTATTTCCCCCTATCTTTAATACTAGCTCTGCGATGCTTTGGCATCGCCTTTTTCAATATCGGCTCTGGTCAGCAAATGTTGCTCCAGCTGCCCCGCAGTATTTGCCTTCTGGTATCCATCGACAATAATCGTATCGCCATCCTTCAGCCCAGAATTAATAATCCAGAACTTACCGACCTGTTGACCCGGTTGTACTTCTTTATTCTGCATTTCGCCATTTTCATCCAAAACCGCTACAAAATATTTCCCTAATGTTTGTTGTACCGCGCGCTGCGGAACAAGGATCGCCTTCTGCTGTACCTGTGTATCGGAAATAACCGTCGCATATAACCCAGGAATCAGCATATTGTACGGATTGGCAAATACGGCTTTTACCGTAATAGCACCGCTGTTATTCTGCATCCCATGGTTGATTTGAACGACGTGCCCTTCTTCCGAATACATGCTGCCGTCGCTGAGACGGAGTTTTAAATGATTGCCCCAGCTTCCCGGATCATCTGCACTCTTTTTTACCATCTGCAGATATTCGGCTTCGCTAATGGAAAATTCCACGTACACAGGATCCTGTGTGGAAATCGTAACCAGAGCAGTCGAACCTGCGGTTGCAAAGGTTCCTACAGGAACATCATCTACATTTAATTTTCCGGAAAACGGCGCGTATACAATCGTATCGTCTACATTGTCCTGCGCGGCCTGTACTTGAGCAGCATTTGCTTCAAGTACAGCATTTTCCTGATTCGTGGCGGCTTCCTGATCCGTTACGGTCTGCTGCGAAATAGCATCTTGATCTGCCAGCGTCTGGTAACGGCGCAAATTCATCTGCTGATTCGCAAGGTTCGCGGCTGCCTGCGCCTGCGTTGCCTTCGCCTGCGATAATGCCGCATCATACTGGCGGCTGTCTAAGCGAAATAAAGGCTGTCCTGCAGAAACGGTATCGCCGCCTTTAATATATTTTTCCAATACTCTTCCGGATATCTTTGCTTGTACGGGCACTTTATCTGTAGCGATGACCATCCCGCTGTATTCTGCCGTAACCGGCGTATCTTCGGCCGTGACCTTATATGTATTCACACTGACGGCCATCTTCTGTTGTCCCTTATTAGCACCGCAGCCGGCAAGTAATGCCGCAATGGTAATAACAGCCAATCCGGTTTTTAACAATCTACTTGTATTCATCATTCGTTGATTTTCCTCCGTTCTTTTTTATGCCATACAATACAATGCGGATGCAAGCCTCCATATATTCAGGAAATGTATAACTTTGATCCAACGTGTCAAATTGATCAAAAATTTCCACTGCCGTACCGTGCAGCATGTGCATGAGAAGCTGCTTGTCAAAATGCTCAAATTCATTACTTTCTTGTGCTTCTGCGACAAATTGTTCCAATTGTTTCCAATCCCGCCGCGACCGTTCCTGCACAAGGTCATATAAACCGGGCATTTTTTTAAAAAGCCGCGTGGTTTCTTTCATGGAAAAAACCTTAGTTACACGGGAACGAATAGAAAAATACGTGACTAGTTTTTCTTCAGGGCTTAGATTTTTATCAGCCAGCAACAGTGCATGCTGCTCATATAAATCATCCATAATAGAAAAAAGGGCTTCACGCACTACGACCTGCTTGGATGAAAAATTTTCATACAATGTCCGCTTGCTGATACGCAAACACCGGGCCAAATCATCCATATGAAAATCGGGTCCGTGCTTATCTAATTTATTTAACGTTTCTGCAAGTATTCTTTTCTTAATATCCTGTGTCATATCGTACCTCTGCTAAGGCAATAAAAACTTTTTTTATCATTCCAGTACCACTTTTATAGTGTAATATATAGACTTATATATGTCAATAATATTTCAAATGCTTTACAGGTTTATTACAACTTTTATTGTAAATTTTTTCTATTTCCTGAACAAAATAGAATGGAACTTATTTTTTCTCTATTTTATTATGCGATGCATAACCTGCTGAACGGGCAGGAATTTATAAATTAAAGCTCCCAACGCAGCTCCCAGCATCGTATTCGGTAAAAAAGCCAATACAAAAAAGAAAAAGGCTGCGGCCTGAGAATCAAGAATAAATGCAGCTATTGGATAGGAAATGAGTCCACCGAGAATGCCTGTGCCAAATACTTCTCCCACAACAGCTCCCCATACGGAGCCCGTTTTTTTATAGAGAATGCCGGATAATACGGCACCGATCATACTGCCTGGATAGGCTAGAATGGTACCCATCCCCATGGCAATACGAATAGAGGATATGCAAAAAGCTCCGGTCAAAGAATATCTCCACCCCAGCATAATCGCTAAAAGTACATTAATCATATGTTGTACAGGAAACGCTTTGGCAGCACCCAGAGGAATAGAAAAAGGTGCCAATAATACACCAATAGCGATGAAAATTGCTGTAAGTGTTAATTTCCGCAAATCATTTTGTTCCATTTTCTATCAAAACCTTTCCATATAAATTAAAGCTGTCTGCCTTGAACTGATATATTGAATTAAACAGCAATTGATGAAAAGAACCCGGGCCGGCATTTCCCCCATCCGCCAGTGCTTGTTCCCCCGCGATTGCCATCACGGAGGTGCCTGCTGCTGCTGCCGTAAATGGGTCTGTAACTGCTGCAAAAGAAGCAATAAGAGATGTCGTCATGCAACCTGTCCCTGTGACATAGGTCAGCATAGGGCACCCGTTCCCCAGCACCACACTATGTGTTCCATCAGATACGGCATCGGCTGCACCGGTAATAACTACCGTAGTTCCCAGAAGCTGTGCAATCTTCGTAATCAAAGAGCTATCAACAGTTGTTTTTTCATGATTGTCAACGCCTGGATTTACACCGCTTTTTTTATAAGCTAAACAAATTATTTCACTTAAATTACCGCGTATAATCGTAACGGGTATATTCTGCATTACCCGCAATACCGATTCTGTACGATATGCAGTACCTCCGGCCCCTACGGGATCCAAAATAATTGGTATACCTGCTTTCTCTGCTGCTTTTCCAGCCAGCAGCATCGCGTCTACGGTCCAATGCTGCAACGTCCCCATATTAAGCAGTAATGCGTCGGCTGCTGCCGCCATTTCTTCTACTTCTTCTACCGCATTCGTCATGGTCGGAGAAGCTCCCACAGCCAACGTAGCATTCGCACAATCGGTCATCGTCACAAAATTAGTTATATGATGGATCAGCGGCCGCTTTGACCGCAATTTCTGCAGTGCCGAACCTGCATCCTTCCATAATTTCATGTTACTATCGCTCCTAACTAATGCGTATTTTCAAAATAACTTTGCGTATCGGTTTTGAAATACCATCAGGTGCACATAAAGCTCGATGGCCGTCACCAGGCATAAAAACAGCAAAAGTCGCCCCCGGTATCATACGAATTTTTATATCTTCAGATAATTTAGGTGCATACTTGTATCCATCGGATTCAGGATACCATTCGACGCATTCGCCGGCATTGCACAACGGCTGATATCCAATATATTCATTACCGGAAATAACCATTTGTATGTCCACATATTTTTCATGTGCCTCCATCAGTTGTTCTGCTGCTGCCATGGTCTTCCCTTCATCAACATTCATGAAATTTCCATTGCCCAAATCATGCCGTCCCGGCAAAAAAGCTTGGATGTCGACTTCTGCCAATTTAGATATCCATGGCACTAAAAAATCTGGTATATATTTTTTTTCTGATTCCCATTGGTTTATATTTCCTACATACATATGAAAAAGCTCCTCTCCTGCGTTCTTTAAAATATTTTTTTTACGATAGTGTTTCCCCTTTATTTGATTTGCTTGACAAATATGCTATAATTCGAGTAACAAATGACAGGGGGTATATAATCAATGATACAAGCTAGTGAATATGGTAAAATTTTCAATGATCGTTTGAATAAAGGTGCTTTTTTAAACACAAGCAATGGGCAAAAAGCTAATACTATGACGATTTCCTGGGGAAGTCTGGGCATTATGTGGGGAGCTCCCACCGTGACTATTATGGTACGGCAAACTCGATATTCCAAAGAAAATCTTAATGCTGTCAAGGCCTTCACATTATCCGTCCCTATGGATGACTCCTACAAAAACGCCTTAGCCTTATGCGGCAGCAAATCCGGGCGGGATACCGATAAATTTGCAGCTGCCGGGATTACCCTGCAAGCTCCAAAAACAGGTATTGTTCCTGTCATCGGCGGTGGTCCTTTCTTGCAACTCGAATGTTCGGTAGTATATGAACGAAAAATGGATCTTGCCTGTCTGAACCCTGATGAAAGAGAAAAGTGGTACGGCGATACAGAACACACATTTTATATCGGCAAAATCAACGCAGTATATACCGTATAGACAATGCGGCATTCCTCTTTGCTGTCCGTCATGTCCATACGACATCCCGTAGTCAATTTTTTTGACTGCGGGATGTTTTTAATTTTTCGTTCTCCCCATGACCGAATTGAAATCCGGTCCATCAAAAACAAGCCAAGCCATACATAGTATATCTTCCGGTATTCCCCTGCATTCCGCCTCTTCTCGAGCTCGATGCCGTATTTCGGGGGGAATACGTTCCATTCCTTTGGGAATATCCTTCCAATATTGGATAAGCATCCTGGCAAATGCTCTCTGTTCGTGTTCTCCCACAAAACCAACGATATTACTTATGGCTTGCTCTTCTGCCGCCGAACAATCCGCCTCTTGATTTACATTAAGTTGATGTACCATTTCCAGAAGTTCTGCTGTATTTTCAGTCATCATTTTCCTCTTTTTCACGTTCTGTGATGTTTCTGTCAAACAATGCATCGGCAAATTCAGCCGCATCAAACGGCCGCAGGTCATCGACGCCTTCACCGACGCCAATCCAGCGAACAGGCACTCCTAGTTCACGTTTAACCGATAAAATAACGCCGCCTTTCGCTGTTCCGTCAAGTTTTGTCAAAACCACACCGGTAAGCGGCACTACTTCTCCAAATAATTTAGCTTGGCTAACAGCATTCTGACCTGTTGTCGCATCTAAAACAAGCAATGTCTCCTGCGGTGCCCCTGCGATATTCTTACTAGCAACTCTGGCCATTTTACGCAATTCTTCCATCAAATTTGATTTTGTCTGCAGCCTTCCTGCGGTATCAACAAGAAGTATATCTATGCCATGCGCCTTGGCAGAGGCAGTAGCATCAAAAACAACAGCCGCTGCATCAGCCCCTTCGCGATGCTTAATAATGGGAACCTCTGTCCGCTGAGCCCAAATCGTAAGCTGTTCAGCAGCAGCCGCGCGAAAAGTATCCCCGGCTGCAATCATTACCTTTTTACCATGCTGCTTATAATATTTGGCCAATTTTCCTATTGTCGTAGTTTTTCCTACCCCATTGACGCCGACAATAAAAATAACTTCAACAGCATTGCTGTGACTGTCTATCGATTCCGCATTTTCATTCAGCAAATCGGCAATACATTTTTGAAGGTATGGCACTACATCGTTCGTATCCTTGATGCTTTTATTTTTCACCCCGGTGCGAAGCATATCCATGAGATAATCCGTTGTTTCTACTCCAATATCACTGGTTAATAAAACCGCCTCCAAGTCATCATACATATCATCATCAATGTTGGCATACCCTAGTACCACTGTTTCAATATTTTTAATAAAAGAACCTTTTGTTTTTTCCAGACCTTTTCTAAGTTTTGAAAAAAATCCCATAATTATACCCCTTCCTTTAAAAGCTCATCTACTTTTACGGTCAGCAAGCGAGAAATACCTTTTTCTTCCATGGTAACACCTTGCAAGGTGTTGGCCGCTTCCATCGTCCTGCGGCGATGCGTGATAACAATAAACTGTGTGCAGCCGCTGTAATTTTTAATATAACGTGCCAGTCTTTCTACATTTGCCTCATCAAGTGCTGCATCCACTTCATCAACAAGGCAAAAAGGTGCTGGATGATAGGCTAAAAAGGCAAAAAGCAGGGCAATAACCGTGAGCGCTCTTTCGCCGCCGGATAATAATGTTAATTGCTGTTGTTTTTTTCCCGGCGGTTGTATCACTATGTCAACGCCGGCATTCAAAATAGTATGCGCATCCGTGAGCAGAAGCTCGGCACTGCCGCCGCCAAAAAGACGTGTAAAAATACGCTGAAAATGTTCCCCGATTTCCTTAAAAGCTTGACCAAATTGTTTAGCCATTGCGGTATCTATTTCCGAAACTACAGTCTGCAGCTTTTGTTTAGCTTCTAATAAATCGTCACATTGTTTGGTAAAAAACTGCGTTTTCTCTACCGCCCTGCGATATTCTTCATCTGCATTAGGATTAATTTGTCCTAGCTTTGCTATCTGTTCTTTGAGAAACGCGACTTTATCCATCAATTCTTTAAGAGAGCCTTCTCTTCGCCGTTCCATTGCCTCCTGACGACTGAGCCCTTGCAGTGCCAGTCGTTCTTCACCATGCCGTATTTCTCCATGATACTTTTCTAATTGGATTTCTGCCGTATTAATCCGCTGATTCCAGTTTTCCACTTCATTGCGCAGTTCTTTCATCGTTTCGTCCAATTTTTGACTTTGTTTGAAATTTTCTGCTTTCAATTGATAAAATGTTTCCTTATCTGCATTTCGTTTTTTAGTTTCTTCTTCTTTATGAAAAATATTTTCTGTTACCTGTTCAAGCATATCTGCCAGTTCCTGCCTGCGTATATTTAGCATATCACGTCGTGACTTCAAGCGCTTAATATCTGCCTGCAATTGTGTCTTCCATTCTTTATTCTGTTCTAACTGTTCTTGTATATGCTTCACTTGTTCTTGCAAAGTAGCTAATGCCACTTGCCGTTCTGTCATAGCCGCCCGGCAGGTTTCCATTTCCTGACGCGCAGTGCTGCAGGCTGACTCCATCTTTTCTGTATTTTGCCGAGGTTTGCCAGTCCATTGTTCTTGTTCCATCATTTTTTGAGTCAGTGTATCTTGCAGGATACGGTCGGCATCCTGCAGCATCGAGAGTTTTTTTTCTGCCTGTTCTAATGCAGACACCGCCTGTTCCGCTTCTTTCTTTGCAGAGCCTGCCTGCCAGGAAAGTTTCTGCCAATCCAATGTTGCCTGCTGATGACGTACTTCAGCATTTTCTGATTGCTGCGCAATACCATTCCGTACATTCAAAAGTTCATTTTGTGTTTGTTGCAGCAAGGCTAATTTCTTTTTATTTGTTTCCTCCTGCTGGCGTAATTCCTCCAAAAGACCGCGCCTGCTGATCAGCGATCCTTCCCGATTGCGCATACTGCCGCCGGTTAAAGACCCACCCACATTAAATTGAGTTCCATCTAAACATACAATACGCAGGCGATGACCATATTTATGTGCTGCAACAGTGCCATTGTCTATGGTGTCAGCAATCAGAGTACGCCCAAGCAGCGACGTAAATACAGGAGTATAGGCCGTATCAAATTTCAGCAAATCATTCGCAAAACCAATAATTCCGGGTTCTTTAACAGCCTGTTCTTCTTCCCTTGTGCGTCCCTTTGCTCGTATAGTATCAAGCGGTAAAAAGGTTGTCCTGCCGGCATGCCGTTCTTTTAAATATGCAATAGCCGATTTTGCCGACTTTTCACTGTCTGCTACAATATAGCGGGCCGAAGCTCCTAGTGCCACATCTAACGCCGTCGCATATACAGGTGGTATCGTGCATAATTCTCCAACGATACCGCAAATATCCTTGCGCCAGCTTTGTTGCGCGTTCAATACCTCTTTGACCGTACGCCCGGCTCCTTCGTGTTCTTGTTCCATTCCTTCCAAAACACGAATTCGCTGTTCCAAGCTGGCCGTCTGATTATGTACTGCACGGTATTTTTGCTCCGCTGCCTCCTGTGCCTTGCAAGCTTCCTCCCGTTTTGCCTGCAATTCCTTCGTTTTTTCAGTCAGCTCCTCTACTGCTTTTTTTGCAATAAGACATTTTTCTTCTAACACCTTGCGACATTCCTGCTTGGTTAGATTCTGTATCTGCTGATCCGTTGTTGCTTTTTTTAATTCCGTGCACTGTATTTGATTCTCAGAAATACGGCGCTGCAGTTCTTCTATATCCCGTTTTACAACAAACAATTTTTGCTGCCGCTGCGAATTTTGTACAGAAATATCCTGTAAAGCTTGCTCTGCTGCCTGGGCCTTTTCTTCCGCTTGCCGGAACATTTCTTCTGTTAATGCAAATCCATTGCGGGCAGCATTCAGCTCGGTTTGTCTGGAAGAAAGCTGCGCCTCTAATTCTTGGCGCTGATAATCCATTTGTGTGCTTTTTTCCTGTATTTGTGCATCTTCAAGAATAAATTGCTTTTCTTCTTCTTCCAGCTCGTTTTTTCTCAAAAGCCCTGCTTCTTTACGGTTTTTCATGCTGTCCAGTTCATTATGAGCCAAGGAAGCCGCTTCATCGAGCTGGCGAAGTGTCGCACCTTCCTGTTCCATAACTATCATGAGATTCTCATGTTCTTTTTCTATCTTAGCTAACGCTGCCGCCGTATCTTGCCGTTGTGTAATCGCCGCAGCACGGCTGTTTTCAGTTTTTGTCAACAAGCGTTCCGCGTTGCGTAATTCCTGCAGTGTTAATGTGCCTTCATAAGAAATTCGTTCACTATCCAGTTTGCGAAAGCTTTTCAGGCGATTCGCTTCTTCTTCCATCGGTCCGATTTGTTCCTCCAATACCGACATCATATCACGGATTCGCTCTAAATTATGATTTGTTTCATCTATTTTCCGCAGTCCTTCCTGTTTTCGCGCTTTAAATCGACTGATACCTGCAACTTCTTCAAATATAATACGCCGTTCTTCCGGTTTACTATTAAGAATCCGATCCACTCGATTTTGCCCGATGACCGCCATCGAGTCCTGCCCGATCCCTGTATCTGCAAAAAGCATATGTATGTCCTTGAGCCGGCAAGGTCTTTTATTGATGTAAAATTCACTTTCGCCGGAACGAAAATAACGTCGTGTAACAACGACTTCCGTAAATTCCAGGTCAAGAGAATGATCTGTATTATCAAAATAAAGAGACACTTCGGCAGCTCCCTGAGGCCGGCGTTTTTCTGTGCCTGCAAAAATAATATCTTCTGATTTCTGCCCTCTCAACTGACGAACATTCTGTTCTCCCATGACCCATCGGACGGCATCGGATATATTGCTTTTGCCGCTTCCATTAGGACCGACAATAGCCGTAATACCTTTATCAAATGCAAGCGTTGTCTTATCAGCGAAGGATTTGAATCCCCGCAGCTCCATTTTCAGTAATTGCACCAACGTATACCTCTTTCTTAAAACATTTCATTCCATTATACCACATCATCGAGTATACAAAAAAGGGACTAGATACTAGTCCCTTTACACATATCGCACAATGCAGCATGATATAGCAATTACTATGCATACATTCCTATGATAGGTATTCATCCAAATGTTCTTCTAAATAATTTGTATCCATTTTTCCTTCTCGAAACACTTCTCCTGCTAAAATATTCCGCTGCAACGAAATCGTCGTTTGTATTCCTTCAATATGAAAATTATCAAGAACACGGATCATTTTTTGTATAGCCTGCGCACGCGTAGGTGCCTTGACCAAAACTTTAGCTACCATCGAATCATAGAAGGGGCTGATTTCCGATCCGGCCTGCACACAAGAGTCAATTCGAATTCCTTCTCCCTGGGGGGGAACATAGGCTGTTATTTTTCCGGGACTTGGCATAAATTTGTTTGACGGATCTTCTGCATTAATTCGGCATTCTACGGACCAGCCATCTATATGTATATCCTCTTGACTCCATGGAAGCGGTTCTCCGGCAGCTACACGGATCTGCGTTTGAACAAGATCCGTGTTCGTTACCATTTCCGAAACACCATGCTCAACTTGAATACGTGTATTCATTTCCATAAAATAAAAATGTTTATTTTCATCGACAATAAACTCTACCGTACCGGCCCCGCAGTACTGCACCGCTTTGGCAGCAGCAACAGCAGCATCACTCATTTTACGGCGCATCACCGTATCGATAATAGGAGACGGCGCCTCTTCAATGACTTTTTGATGACGGCGTTGTGTCGAGCAATCTCGTTCGCCTAAGGCAACTACATTTCCAAAAGAATCCGCCATAATCTGAATTTCTACATGATGAGCATGCGTTAAATATTTTTCCAGATATACTCCGCCATTGCCAAAATTACGGGTTGCTTCTTGAGCCGCCTCATGAAGCGCTTTTTTTAAATCGCGTTCATTTTCAACAACGCGCATTCCTTTTCCGCCGCCACCGGCAGTAGCTTTAATGAGAACAGGATAGCCGATTTGGGATGCTACCAATTCTCCTTCTTCTATGTAATGAATAAGATCTGCCGTTCCAGGAACCACCGGAACGGCAGCATGAAGCATCGTCATCCGGGCTTGAGATTTATCTCCCATGCAGCGGATCGCATTTCCATCAGGGCCAATAAAAATAAAACCGGCAGATGTACAGGCATCCGCAAAATCAGCATTTTCTGCTAAAAAGCCATATCCTGGATGAATCGCATCTGCCTGCACTGCTTTTGCAACGGTAAGCAAGGCCGGCACATTCAAATAACTTTTAGCTGCAGGAGCCGGTCCAATGCAATACGCTTCATCTGCTTGCAAAACATGCATAGCCATTTTATCTGCTGTGGAATATACTGCAACAGCTTTAATATCCAACTCATGACAAGCTTTAATGATACGGACGGCAATTTCTCCTCGATTAGCAATTAAAACTTTTTTTATTTTCACAATAATTCTCCTCTACTTAATTTTAATTTTAAACAGAGGCTGTCCATATTCTACGAAATCCCCGTCGGATACAAGAATTTCTATTATTGTTCCACTCATATCAGCCGGAACTTCTGTGAACACTTTCATTGCTTCCAATACACAAACCGTCGTATCAACGGTAACTGCATCTCCCACACGGACGAAGGGTTCGGCGTTGGGATTCGCTGCTGTATAAAAAGTTCCCACCATCGGGGCTGTAATTGTTTTTTCCACATCTGAAGACACTGCAGCCGGAAGCACTGCAGTGTCTTCAGCATAGTCTGCAGCAACTGTTTTAGCTGCAGCACGTACTAACTCAATAGAAAAATCTTTATCTTTTATCTTTAGTTCCGTCAAAGACGAATTTTCAAGCATTCGTATTAATGCTTCGACTTCTTTCATGTCCACAATAGTCCTCACATTCTTCCCGCATCAGCTTGCGCACGGGAACATATATTTTTTATTACGCAAACCGATAAGATACAGAAACAGCGACATCCTTAATATATTGTTCCCGCTGCAGCAGCAGTCCCTCGGCTTGCTGAGATGTAATTAAGGAAAACCTTAACTTTTCACCGGGCTTGCATTGTGCCAAACGGCTCATATCCGCCATACTGACTTGTGCAATTTTAGGATATCCCGCTACACTTTGCCTATCTGACATAAGAATGATCGGATTTCCGTCAGCAGGTACTTGTATCGTTCCTTGTACTGCCGCCTCGGAAATCATTTCCAGCGGGTTTGCAAGTTCTAGTTTGCAGCCATCCAAACGATACCCCATGCGATCCGCATGGATAGTAATGCGGAAATCTTTGGAAACCAGATGATGTTTGGCTGTTTCTGAAAAATACTTATATTGCAATCCTTTCGTAATACGTATAGGCTGTCCGTTTTCACAATTTAATCTATAGGCCGGCTGTATATACCAGCGAGATGTTTTATATACCCCCGCATCTTCCAGAGAGTGGGTTATCCTGCGTCCCAAAGAAGATATCTCTCCCAGCTCCAAAACATCGCCGGTCTGTACAGCTCTTCCTTTAAATCCGCCAAATCCCGCTCTAAGATACGTGCTTTTACTGCCCATCACCAGTGGTACATTATATCCGCCGGATACACATAAATAGGTGCGGCATCCCTGTACAGGCCTCCCAAAACGCAGTACTGATCCCGCTTTAATCAAAACAGGACGCCACATGGGTATCACAGTGTCATTGACCGTCGGCTGCAGATCGGCCCCTGTAAGGGCTATTAGCAAATTTTCAGAAAATTTCAATACAGGTCCCATCATGGTAATTTCCAAGGCTGCTTCACTTTGTTCATTACCAACAAGAATATTTCCCAACCGCAATGCTTCTTCATCCATTGCCCCAGATACGAGCACGCCATACTTCTGATATCCTTGACGTCCCCGATCTTGCAAGGTTGATAGCATTCCCGGACGGAGGACGAATATACTCATAGTGTATCCCCCCTCATCTGCACATATTCTTCTTCCTTGATTGAAACAAAATGCACAATATCTCCGGATTTTAATAAGCTGGGTGTTTCTCCTGCCGGTGTAAATAAATCCACCGCACAACGCCCTATAATCTGCCATCCGCCGGGAGTAGCCAAAGGGTACGCTCCCGTCTGCATTCCAGCAATTCCGACACTGCGGGCTGGAATTTCCAAGCGCGGACTTTGCCGGCGGGGAGTAGCAATTCTTTCATCTAATCCCCCCATATACGGAAATCCGGGACAAAATCCAATCATATATACCAAGTATTCACTCTCCGTATGGATCGCCACTACTTCTTCCGTTGTCAAGCCATGACTTTGCGCAACAAAATCCAGATCAGGTCCATATTCTCCTCCGTAGCATACGGGAATAGATACAACCGCAGCCGGCGGCAGTGGTTCTCTTTCGGCCGCCTCCATTGCCATTTTAATGTACTGCTCAACAAACAATGCTGCTGTTTCTGTTTCCTGATGTTCCCGATGTACAACGAAAGGGTCATACAATACAGTTACTGCTGTATATGATAAAATGCATTCACGAAATCCGGAAAATGGATTTTTTTCCAAAAATTCCCCCAATGAACGCACATGCTTATGTATGTCGGGAGAAATAACATGTCCAAAAGACACACACAATGCTGTTTCTCCCAATGTTTGAATAGAAAAATCAATTTGACTCATACTAACACCTCAGCAAAATGACTTGATCTGAATTCCCTGCAATTCAAACGTATGATGAATTTTATCAGCAAAAGCCAGGGCCTTCATTCCATCTCCATGGACACATACCGTATCAGCACGCACAGAAATATCCTGACCATTTTGTGCCCGGACAACCCCTTCTTTAATCATGCGCAGAACTTGGGAAATAGATTCTTCTTCATCCGTTATCATCGCATTGGGTTGACTACGCGGAGTAAGAGAACCGTCCTGTTGATAGGTTCTATCAGCAAAAACCTCACTAGCCGTCGACAATCCCAATCTTTCAGCTTGTATAATAAGCTGGCTGCCGGCAAGACCATATAAAATCAACTTTGGATCTACCGCATATACAGCTTTGGCAATTGCTTCTGCCAGAGCCGGATCCTTCGCCGCCATATTATATAATGCACCATGAGGCTTTACATGCTGCACCGATATCCGTTGGGCAGCAGCAAACGCTTTTAAGGCACCTACCTGGTAGAGAACTATAGCATAGGCATCCGCCGGTTTTATGTCAATCTTCCGCCGGCCAAAACCGACAAGATCAGGCAGTCCCGGATGTGCACCCAAGGCAACTCCATTTTGAACAGCGAGTGCTACTGTTTTTTCCATCACAACAGGGTCACCGGCATGAAATCCACAGGCAATATTAGCCGAAGTAACATGTTTCAATATCTCCTTGTCGTTTCCTATCGTATAGGCACCAAAGCTTTCTCCCAAATCACTATTTAAATCAATAGAATACATAGTTCCTCCTACAATACACTCAAATCAGCATTCAATAAATCTGTAATAAACATATGCCCCGGTGCATGCGTAATCATAAATTCCGGTTTAACCGACATAGCAACTGCCTGCGGAGTAACTCCGCAAGCCCAGAATACGGGAATTTCACCAGGGTATATTGTCGACGGATCACCAAAATCAGGTTTCGAAATATCTTTAATACCAATATCCGTTGGATTGCCAATATGGATGGGAGCTCCGTGAACGGACGGCATACGGCTTGTTACCTGCGTAGCTCTAATTGCATCTTTGGGTTTCATAGGACGCATGGAAACAACCATAGGGCCACTGAAAACACCCGCAGGCGTACAGGGAATATTAGTAATATACATAGGAACATTATGATTTTCCGTAATATGACGTACCTCCAAGCCAGCATCCAGCATAGGACCTTCAAAGGAAAAACTGCAGCCCAAAAGAAATGCGACTAAATCATCACGCCAGTAGGTGCTTAAATCAGTCACCTCATCTGTCATTTCTCCATAGCGGTATATGCGATATTTGGGAATATCATACCGTATATCGGCACCGGGAGCTGCCAGTTTAGGTTCCGGACAGCCAATCTCCGTGACATCCAGAACAGGACACGGTTTAGGATTGCGCTGCGTAAATAACAAAAAATCAAAAGCAAGCTCTTTGGGCAATATTGCTAAATTCGCCTGTGCATATCCATTGCACATGCCACTTGTAAATGTTGTTATTTTTTTCTCTCTTATAAGCTGCCGAACTTCCTTTGGCTTCATTGTACTATACGTCATTATACTACACATCCTTTTTATCGTATTATTAAAACCTGTAATATATTATTGCAAGAATTGCGTAATAACAGTATGAATACTCATCCATCCCATCAACACCGCCACACAAGCTCCCGCCACAGTCATCCAAATGGGGTGTCTGTATTCTCCTACAATCTTTTTATTGTAAGCACCTACAAGAATAGAGGCAAGGGCCAAAGGTAAAATAAATCCGTTTATCGTACCGACAATAACCAGAACCCGTACAGGTTGTCCTACAATAACAAAAACCAAGGTTGAAAAAATAATAAATCCAATAATAATTTTGCTATAATATTCATCAATTTTAGGACTAAATGATTTTAAGAACGATACAGACGTATAGGCACATCCAATAACAGAGGTTGTCCCTGCAGACCAGATAACGATACCGAATAATTTATATCCAATATCTCCGGCAGCAGCCTGAAATACAGAAGCAGCAGGGTTCGCCGGATCAATGAAATATCCATGTGTAATAACACCCAGAGCACCTAAAAATAAAATAATACGCATAACTCCCGTAATCAAGATACCGCTAATTGCACTGCGTGTTGCCTGCGCAACGTGTTTTATCCCACTAATACCAGAATCCAATAAGCGGTGTCCTCCAGAAAAAGTAATATAACCGCCTACACTCCCACCTACCAAGGTAACCAGCGCCATAATATCAATTTGATCGGGCATTACTGTCTTAACTGCCGCTTCTCTAACCGGAGGCAGGGCCGCCACTGCTACGAATAGCGCTAAAAGAATACGAACAATACCAAAGGTACTGACAAATTTATCCATAATTTCGCCCACGCGTTTAAAGCAGAAAATTGACAAGGCAATGCAGCCGCTGATGACTGCTGCTATGGTAATATCCAATCCAAACAGAACATTCAAGCCCAACGCCGCTCCGGCAATGTTGCCGATATTAAAGCACAAACCGCCCATGACAATAAGGATAGATATAAAATATCCCAAACCGGGAAATACCATATTTCCTATTTCCTGTCCCCGTTTTCCCGAAGCAATAATAATTCTCCAAACATTAATTTGTACTGCTATGTCGATCACTACAGATGCCAGAATAACAAAGCCAAAACTAGCACCCGTTTTTTGTGTAAATACCGTAGTCTGCATTAAGAAACCTGGTCCAATTGCAGTGATAGCCATTAAAAAAATAGCACCTAAATATGATTGTATGCTGTTTTTAACTTTAAATCTATTTTCTTCTTCTAAGATTTTATTTTCTGTCCCCATTTTATGATCCTCCTCTCGCATACTGCCTTACCAAGTTAAATAATAACGAAACATAATTCATAGAAAACACCAAATACGCTGCTAAATTGATTGGCATAGTATATAGTATAATAAATTTATATTTAATTATTTAGTACAATAAACTTATTAATTTCGTTTCTACGTCGTGCAAAAATGCATTGGATGCCAACATATCGCCCCTTTCTCTGCATCCAAAAAAAAAAAAACCGGCACTTCAAACAGTTTGATTCTGTCTGAAGCACCATCGCTCTTTAATCTTTTGTTTGACTTATTATAACATGCCCATGTAACAAATTAAAATTGAAAAAACAAATAGGGTTATTCATTTTTTTTGAAGGTACTTACCTACCTTCCTTCCATATGTTTTTTTACAGTCTCATACGCCTGTTGTCTTTGTTTCAAATAGTTCACTGCATCCTGCCGTGTTACTGCCATAAAATGAATTTTATCTCCGGCTTTCGCTTGTACTAAATTCATAAGATCAGCTTGAATCACATATCCAATCTTAGCAAAACCACGCGTAGTTCCATGATCTGCGGCTGCCACAATACACGGAGTTCCGCCCGAAGGGATTTGGACAGCTCCCGGACTCACTGCATCTGATACTATATTAGTTTTGGTTATCGGCATAATTTTAGGACCTGCAAGCTGATATGCAACTCTATTAGAGGATTCAACAACATATGTCGCAGTCAAAAACTGATGTATTGCCTCATTCGAAAATAATGAATCCTGTGGTCCCATCATAATACGCAGCGTACATTCCGGATTATATTGCGGAATATATGCCGCTGGAATGTTTGTCGTACACACTTTTTTTTCCCTATCCTCCGCCAAATATAAAATATCTCCTTGATGCAAGATTCGGCCTTCATACCCTCCAATTCCTGCCACTGTATAGGTGGAACGACTTCCCAGCACCTTCGGAACATCAAAACCGCCATGTACTGCCACATATGCCCGCTGACCGGACAACGCCCTGCCAAAAGAAAGAGTTCCTCCATCGGGCACGATGAAAGAAGACCAATTTTTAACAGGATTTTCATTTACCATACCTTGCATATCCGCTCCGCATACAGAAACTAATTGACTTTTGTCAAATTTAAGAATAATTCCTTCTTCCGTCATTTCGATAACAGCAGCACTTACTTTATTTCCTACTAGTAAATTTGCCATATGACAGGCATACGGATCCATTGCACCGGAAACAGGCATTCCCCAGGCCTGATATCCCCGCCGGCCTTCGTCTTGAATTGTTGCCGAATTTCCTTGCCTTATAACAGTAATCATACTCCGTATCCTCCTACGAATGGCATATTTGTAGCGTATATATCCCCTTTAAAACATCTTTTCGAATTGCAAAATATTCATCAATTTTTATTTCCACAAATTGTATATATTCACCTGGATTTACTAAAAACGGATGACGCAGGGCCGGATTAAATCCTTTTAAAGGGGTTCGGCCTATAAGCCACCACTCCCCGGGAGTTTGGCTAGTATAAAATCCTGTTTGGTTTCCTCCTATCCCAACAGAACCTTCTGGTACATTAAGCCGCGGCTTATCTAATCGTGGCGTTATTAATTTTTTTGATAATCCCCCAAGATAAGGGTACCCCGGTGTAAATCCCAGCATATAAACCAAATAGGCCCGTGATGTATGAATACGAATGACTTCTGCAGGTGTTAATCCCGTATACTTCGCCACATATTCTAAATCAGGCCCCAAAACACCGCCATAACAAACCGGTATCTGTACAATACCCGGTGAAACAGCGTCCTGCCGTTCCGGTTTAAGCATCTGAAGATATTGTCGAACATGGTCACATACTTCTTCATACGAAATGACCATGGGATCATAATAAATAGCTGCTGACCGATATGTCGGCACTATTTCACGGATTCCTTCCAGTTCTGCATTTTTTATGAATTGTGTCAGCTGTTGAACTAATCGATTCACTTCAGGAGAAATACTAGTACCAAATTCGACGATCAATCCACATTCCCCGGCAGTCAATAGTTTTATTTCATCTACTATATTTTTCAATAAAAACCTCAACTCCATGTCACAAAATTTAATATATTTATTTCAAGAGACGTTCTTTTACAAGTGTAATGAAAGCCTTAATCGCACAGGAAAAATATTTTTCTTTATGATAAACAAGATATGCATTTGTATTTAATTTTACTCCCTGCCACGGCAAAATCACCAATTTTCCCGCTTCAATTTCTTTTTGAACGGCTGCCATCGGCAATAGCGTAATCCCCAAATTACTAATAACAAATTGTTTTATCATATCAATCGATTCCAATTCCAGAATCATCGGAAGTGGTATTGACTTTTCTATTAAGTATTCGTTTAATATTATTTGATAACTATTAGATAAATCGGTAAAGATTAATTTCTGTCCTTGTAATTGTTCTGCTGTAACTTTTGCTAACTTCGCCAATGGATTTTCAGGAGCAGCAACCATTACAATTTTTTCTACCCACAAAAACTCACTTCGTAAATCACTATCTTGTATTGTTTTGCTGAGAAAAAAAGCAATATCTATTACATTTTTACGCAGCAAATAACAAAAATTGATACTGTCGTCTATTTTTAATTTTAAATTCACATCTGGATATAAAGCATTATATTCTTTCATCAACTGTGTTAAATGGTAGGCACATATGGATTCAGGTATCCCGATCGTAATTACACCGTGCGGAATATCTATATTTTCCAATTCATTTTTAGCATTTTCAGATAATTTCACAATTTCTTCTGCATAGTCATATAAACGTTCTCCATCCGTTGTCAGCATCAACTGATGTCCAAACCGTTCAAAAAGTGCAATATTTAATTCTCGTTCTAATAATTGAATATGTGTTGTTACCGTCGACTGCGTGTATCCCAGAAAATGTGCTGCCTGAGAAAAGCTGCCTAACTTCACGATACTCATAAATGTTTTCAATTGCCGGATTTCCAAAAAACAGACCTCCCGTCTATTTTACTTGCTTTTCAAAAAAATATCACCCTATATAGTTAAATAGCCATCGATTTAAATAAAATTTTCAACCAATACATGCAACGTATTGCACAAAACAAACTATTCTAATAATTCCTGAATGTATCCCGCTATTGTCTTTCTGTCGTCAACCAATCGTTTTTTCCAGAATAAAAAAAATCATGCATTTTATATACAGGCATACATTGTTTTTAGTAAAATCAAAAAATATACTTGACGAGCTTCGTTTTTCTGATTATATTAGAGTTTGGGTATATACCTATTTTACCGACGGAGGGCTAATAATGTTTCAAATTTACAAGCATAATAATGGACATTTAGAAGATAATATTTCTTTAGCCTCTGCCGAAAAAGGGTCTTGGATTAATATCGTAAATCCTGATTCAGAAGATTTACAATTAGTTTCTATGATTACAGAAATTCCAACAGACGTTTTAAAAACAGCGTTGGATACAGAGGAACGTTCTCATGTGGAGCTAGAAGACAACTATGTTTTCGTTGTCATCAATATTCCTATTCTACGTGAAACGGACAGTTACGATACACTGCCTCTCGGCATATTTATTACTCCGGATTTCATTATTACTATTTGTCTGGAAGAAACAGAAGTAGTCAGGGTCTTTACAAAAAACAAATACCCTTTATTTTATACTTTCAAAAAAACACGATTTCTCTTCCAAATTATGTATCGGACAGCTACACTGTTTTTGAAGTATCTGCAGCAAATAAATCACCGTACCGACGACATTGAATCGGTGCTGCGGCATTCTATGCAGAACAAAGAGTTTTTTATGCTTTTAGAATTGCAGAAATCCCTTACATATTTTACCTCTGCCCTGCGCGGCAATGGTATTGTCATGGAAAAAATTCTTCGTCTGCGCCGCAACGAATCATTACGACATCTCCTTAAAATGTATGAAGAAGATGAAGATCTGCTGGAAGATGTTATTATTGAAAATAAACAGGCTATTGAAATGGTTGAAATGTATTCTAATATTTTAATCAATATGATGGACACATTTGCCTCTATTATTTCCAACAACCTGAATATTGTAATGAAATTTTTGGCATCTATCACAATTATTCTGGCTGTTCCTACCATCATTTTTAGTTTATGGGGAATGAATGTTCCGGTCCCTTTCTCTGACAGTGAGATCGGATTTTGGCTTGTTGTCGGCGTATCTTTTGTTTGTGCCACAGGTGCTGCATTCATGCTTTGGAAAAAGCATTTATTTTAATTCGTCACTATTCTTTAACTCTGTAACAGATACCTCCTTGTTACAGAGTTTTTTTTGTTAAAAATACGTTCAACAACATGGCCTGATACCTGTTTATTTCTGTGTCATTGATTTTATCGGTTCAAAAGACCGGCGATGAATAGGACAAGGACCAAATTGCTGTATAGCCTCCAAATGCTTTTGCGTCAAATATCCTTTATGTTCAGAAAATCCATATTGCGGATATTGTTTGTCATACTCATTCATTAGTCGATCTCGAGTTACCTTTGCAATGATTGATGCTGCTGCTATGGATGCACTTTTAGCATCTCCCTTTATAATAGAACGGTGCGAAACAGTTAATGCCGGAAGAGGCATTGCATCAATCAATACCGCCTGTGGCTGTATTTTCAATGCATCTACAGCGTCATACATTCCTTGTTGTGTCGCATGGTAAATATCATGCACATCAATATTCTCTTCTGATTTAGCGATACATGACACCGCCACGGCCTCTTTCATAATTATATCATATAGAATTTCTCTCTTTTTGGGTGATACTTTTTTACTGTCATTCAAGCCCGGACATTCCCAATACGGCGGTAAAATAACAGCAGCAACCATAACCGGCCCGGCTACCGGACCACGGCCGGCCTCATCGATACCAGCTATATGATAGATGCCTTGATTATAATAAAATGTTTCAAAAGAAAACATAGCCTCCAATCGTTCCCGTTCCTGTTCTTCACGCAGTTTTCGTTTTAAAAATGAAGTTCTTAATTTACAGACGGAATCCCGAGAATCTTTTTCCATGTTCTCTAATAACGTGGGGATATGGATTTTTTCGTTTTCCAACATTTTTTTTATATCTTTTACACTTACCTTAGAAATATCCATTATATCTTACCTTTTATAGGAAAATCTTCTACGCGATCCAATGAAATCTCTCCTATTTTTCCTTCTCGATATTCTTTTAAAATAAGTTTATATGTTTTTTCTAAATCTATCAAATTTCCAGAAACAATACATCCTCTTTTTCTTCCGATGTGCTCAATTATATCCTGCGGGGTGCCCGACAGCATATCCAATTTGTACCGATCGCAGAGTTTCTGCGGATAATGTACACTTAATTCGCTGATTAACTTTGTCACTACATCCTGCATATCAAAAACCGTATCTGAAATAGCACCGGTAGCAGCTAATCGGTATGCACATATTTGATTTTCCAATTTAGGCCATAATACCCCCGGCGTATCCAGCAAATCGAGCTGATTAGCAATACGGACCCATTGTTTCCCTTTTGTTTCTCCCGGTTTATCTGCGGTTCTAGCCACACTGCTGCGAGATAATTTATTAATCAATGTTGATTTACCAACATTAGGAATACCCAAAATCATCGTCCGGACACTTCGTGTCTTGAGTCCTCTTTTTTGCCAATGTTCCAATTTAGGTGCTGCCAATTTTCTAACTTCTGTTACCATGGACTTAATTCCTTTTCCGCCTTTGCTATCCAGCGCGATAACAATACGTCCCTGCTGCCTGTAATAGGCTATCCATTTTTCAAGAACCGCTGTATCAGCAAGATCCGCTTTATTAAGTACCAGTACCGACGGTTTTTGCCCTATCATTTTTGAAATCATCGGGTTAGAGCTGCTCAAAGGTATACGTGCATCCAATAATTCAATAACTACATCAATAATCTTTATATTTTCTTCAATCAGCCGTCTGGCTTTTGCCATATGACCGGGATACCAATTAATAACCATAAATTCCTCTCTATTCGTTATAATGCTTCTGTTATTTCTATCCTTAACGCTGCCGACACTACAGAAACATAACAACTGCAAAAAAGCTGTCTGACTTTACATGCCAAATCAGCTAACAACACAAATATAAAAACAACAAGGAAGGCATATGGAACTCCTTTTCATGAAATTCTATATGCCTGCCTATCTTAATTATATGGTTTTATTAAATTTTTTACAATATCTTATATTATCCTTTACGGGATTCATTCAATTCCTGAATATGAGCAATGACCTCTTCTACAGATTTAGCTCCTATATCGCCCTTACTGCGGTCACGAAGCGCTAACGTATTTGCTTCTACTTCCTTATCACCGATAATTCCCATGTACGGCACTTTTTCCATTTGTGCTTTGCGAATCTTATACCCTACTTTTTCATTGCTTTCATCTACTTCAACACGAATACCTAGTTTCTTGAACTTTTTGCGCAAAGCTAACGCGTAGGACAGGTGTTTATCCGTAATGGGAAGTAATTTAATTTGGATTGGAGCCAGCCATACCGGAAAAGCCCCTGCATAGTTTTCAATAAGAATGCCAAGAAAACGTTCAACACTGCCAAAACAAGTACGATGAATCATAACGGGACGATGTTTTTGTCCATCTTCTCCGACATAGGTCATATCAAAGCGTTCCGGCATCAACATATCGAGTTGGATAGTACCACACTGCCAAGTACGGCCAATGGAATCTTTCACATGAAAATCAAGTTTAGGACCGTAGAAAGCGCCGTCTCCTTCATTAATAACATACGGCACACCTTTTTCTTCAACAACTTCACGCAGCGTATTTGTCGCCAATTCCCAAATTTCATCAGATCCCATAGAATCGTCAGGACGTGTAGATAATTCCACATGATATTCCAGACCAAATATCCCATACGCTTTAGCAAAAAGGTCCATGACACCCTTTAATTCTTCCTTCATCTGACTCGGAAGCATAAAAATGTGTGCATCATCCTGTGTAAAGCAGCGAACACGGAAAAGTCCATGCAGCGCACCGTGCAGTTCATGTCTATGTACAAGGCCCAATTCAGCCATGCGCATCGGAAAATCGCGATAGCTGTGAATCTGGCTCTTATAAACAAGAATACCTCCCGGGCAGTTCATCGGTTTAATTGCATAGGGTTCATCATCAATAGTAGTAAAATACATATTATCACGATAATGATCCCAATGCCCTGATTGTTCCCATAAATGTCGACTCAAAATCATAGGTGTGCTAATTTCATCATATTCTGCTTCTTCATGAAGTTCATACCAAAGCTTCAGAAGATTCTTTCGAAGAACGATTCCCTTAGGATGAAAAAATGGAAAGCCAGGGCCTTCTTCATGAAAACTAAATAAATCTAATTCTTTGCCAAGTTTACGATGATCACGTTTTTCTGCTTCTTCGAGCATGTGGAGATATTCATCTAAATCTTCTTGTTTCAAAAAGGCAGTGCCATAGATACGCTGCAGCATTTTATTATGTTCATCGCCGCGCCAATAAGCACCTGCAACGGTTTGAAGCTTAAAGGCCTTTACCTGTCCAGTAGCCGCAACATGCGGACCGGCACAAAGATCAACATATTCTCCCTGCCGATAAAGAGAAATTTGAGCATCTTCCGGTAAATCCTGAATAAGTTCGACTTTATACTCTTCTTTCATATCAGTAAACATGTTAATCGCATCTTTACGAGAAACAAGTTCTTTTGTAAGTGGAAGATTTTCTTTAACAATTTTGCGCATTTCTTCTTCAATAGAAGCAAAATCATCTTGTGTAAATCGATGTTCTGTATCGAAGTCATAATAAAAACCGTTTTCTATAGATGGACCAATCGCTAATTTCACATCTTTAAAAAGTCTTTTAACGGCCTGTGCCATAATATGCGAAGCCGTATGACGAAGTGTATCTTTTCCTTCCTGATCAGCAAAGGTTAAAAATTCAACGTGGGAACCATCGACAATAGCTTCTCTTAAATCAGTCACCTGATTATTTACTTTAGCAACTAATACTTTTTTTGCCAAACTATTGCTGATTTCATGTACAGCCTGTTGTAAAGAAATACCATCTGCAAAGGATTTTTTGCTTCCATCCTTCAAAATTAATTCAGCCATATAAAACATCCTCCTTTTTTGTACAAAAAAACTCTCATCCTCAAGGGACGAGAGTTAGCTCACGTGGTTCCACCCTAGTTCATAAGCAATACGACGCTCATGTACTCAAGCGTTATAACGGCACGACCGTAAAGGAATACTATTTATTTCTTCCTTTAAGCTCCAAGGCGGTAACAAAACTTGTTTTATAGAGTACTCACACCATTCATACTCTTCTCTGAATAAAACATACAGTCCGTCATGTCCTTATCTAAGCTGTTTACATATATATTAATCTCTATGTATGACGTAATTATACGACTGTACAAGTATAAAGTCAAGAAACTTTATGTCCGTTTCCAATATATCTTTTTTATTAAAAAATAAATGTTCTTATATAAAATACAAAAGGACAGAATGTATGCATAACATCCTGTCCTCTGCCGTATAAATAAAAGACTGCTGCTGCGTTACAGCAGCAGTCTTACATGTGTTACTTATTAACCTTTAATTTTCTTGATTGCTTCTGTAATCTTAGGAACAACTTCAAAAGCATCCCCTACGATACCATAGTCGCAAACCTGGAAAATCGGAGCATCCGGATCTTTGTTGATCGCAATGATGCAATCGGATCCTGTCATCCCGG
>Ga0183095_10875_pt1 | contig 48825 bp, 47 predicted proteins | sample BioMet4_FD_130346 | JGI IMG/M metagenome (GOLD analysis project Ga0183095, IMG submission 130346) | Microbial communities from bioreactor (seeded with sewage sludge) at LBNL, California, USA - Biofuel metagenome 4 (v2) (version 3) | ecosystem: Engineered > Bioreactor > Anaerobic > Unclassified ...
CGTAACCGATATGGCAAAGGACATCGACGGCGCTATAAAGGGGATCGCAGACGATATGCAGACCGCGCTGCCGACGGATTTCAAGATGGACATTGACTCGGATATTAACCGGGTGATGAACGACACCTCGCTCGATGTGAAGAAAACCGTGGAACATACGGGCATTATCCGGGTCGAGGGCGTTAGTAACGAAGGCGAGATGACCTCCGTTGTGGATATCATCATTGACAGGCTCAGACAGGAGGTGCGCGTATGAGTTATCTAAAAAATACAGAGACAAGTGAAATCATCACTCGCTTTGTCAGCTTCCGAAAAACGCAGGAGATCATCCGAACGGTGCAGACTGCCCTTGACGGGACTGAATATCTGACCCGTTTCGGTTCGCCGACCGTGCATTTTGAACTGACGCTCTATGTGAATGAAGCCGGGAAAGCTACGCTGATGGCAGCCGAGGACAGCGTCCCGCTGCTTGAATGCTCTGTTAGGCAAGGTGTCTTCACTGGGAGAATTGTTGAACTTGGCTCCTTTGATTATCAGGCGGCGAGCTGGTATAAGGTCACAGCCACACTTGCGGCTGTAAGTGAGGTGAGTGATCCATGAGAAGCATACCAACGGCGCTGAAAGAAAAACTTGCTAACCGCTTCAAAGTGGAAAACACCAACAGTATGGCAAATCTCCGCGTGGTAGCCACGCAGACCTCCGTCAATTCGCTGCTCTCTGAGCCGATTCACGAAGATATTGCTCCCGCTTTCGGCGATGTGGCTGTGCGCCAGACTGCCGGCGAATCCGATTTATCTCTGGCTTATGCCCTCTGTCTGGACGATGGTGTCGCAAAGATATATAAACGGAAGTTTCCGGCGGGCATGGAGTTTCCGTGGGAGTATCAGTGGACACTCGGTGCTGCGACTGATGTGGCGATTGAATTTAACGGCGTATGGAAAATGAACGCCGAAAAGGAGTGGTATTACCTACAAACCGAGGAATACCCATATATCTTTTATGTGCGGAACAGCAATCTGTATGTTCAAAGCTGGACGGACGGCGATCATGCCGCGCTGCTTGCGTCCGGGGTTTCGCAAGTCTCCGCCTGCAAGGGCTGGCAGTCCAGTGTCGAACAGGACCTCGACCAAGGCTTGATCATCGGCTACCTCAAAAGCGGCTCGGTGTATTACCGGGCGCTCTGCTGTCAGGAAAACGGAAGCTATGTCTGGGAAGCAGAGCATGAGGTCACTACGCTTGGTATGGGCAATACGACGCTATCGGTCATCCGTACCAACGATTTCCGCATCGGATTCCTGACGCAGAATAACGGTCGAATGCTTCTGGCGCTGACACACCGAAACTATGCCGGGATGAGCGTCCGGCCGGAAACAGTCCATATCAACGCTTCCAATGTGAAGATGTGGATTTCCGATATAACCGAACTGGACACGCTGAACGCTGAATACGCTTCCGGAAATACTGCCTATTCCTATGTTCTGCTGGACGAGCCGGACACCGAAGAAATCTCCGTGGCTTCTGTCGAGAAGTTGAACCGCGAGACGGGTTTCGTTTGTCACGGCTTCAAGCTTCGCCTCACGAAGCCATTATACGGAAGTATCGACGCGGGATTCCCGGTGAAATGCACACTCTCCGTTTCCGGTGTGACCATCGCCTCCGCTTCCTATGACAGCGAGGAACAGGCGCTTGTCCTTTATACGAGCGCCGATATCCGCAGGACGTTAGCCGTGACCATAACGATGCCGGAATACCGCTCGCTCTGGTATTACAAGTTGGGCTCACAAAGATGGTTCCTGCCCGGGCTGAGTGCTGTCGCCGCCGCCGAAACCATGGACTACTTCGCTTTTGAAAACGAAACAGCGGGCATATCCATTGATCTGAATAAGCAAATATCCGATCTTACCAGTCAGAATCAAATGCTGGCCGCGCTGAAACAGCAAGGCCTCATTGATCCTGACATTTTTATTGCCCAGAGTAATGAGCTGGCCGAACAGCTCCGCACCGCGAAGTTACAAAAGGAACACCTGATGGATGTGGAGGACGATGATGTTATTACCCGCACAAGGGAACTGATGGAAATCATCGACGCTGGACCGGACTTCCTTGAAACCTTTGATGAGGAACTGTTCGGCGAGTTGATTGACAAAATCATTGTGGAGAATAATACGCTCCTGCGCTTCCGCCTGAAAAACGGATTGGAACTGGCAGAGCCCATAGAAAGGACGGTGCGCTGATGGGAAACCGGAAATTGCCCTTTGGCTACAAAATGGAGTTGGGCGAAATCGTTGTTCTACCTACAGAAGCAGGGGTTGTACATTTTGTCTTCCAACAATATGTACATGGGGCCTCTTATCAGGAGCTGGCGGACACGCTTTGCAGTCAAGGTGTTCCTTATGATACAAACAAACAGTGGAATAAAAATATGATAGCGCGGATTATTGGAGATATGCGATACATCGGACATAGCAGTTGCCCGCAGATTATTCCACCAGAATTATTTGGGTGTGCCGACAAAAAACGAACAGGAAAGGCAAGACTCTCACGGCAAACGGAAGCACAAAAGATGCTCCGGAATCTGTGCCAAAGCGACATTACAAAACGACTGGAACAGTATGTAATGACACAACTCAACCTACTAATCAACGACCCCCAGAAAATACATAATCTGCCCCAGATTCCAACAAAAGATGATGGGGTTCAAAACCAGCAGAAAATGTTGGAGTCCATGTTGGCGGAACAGCCCATTGATGAAAACGCAGCACGACATCTCATCATGGCGCTGGCTGCCGAGCAATATAACCAGCTCGGCGGCGCTGAATATGAAACCGAGAGAATCAATCGTCTGCTGAGCAAGGCGGAGCACATGTCCGAACTGGATGCGGATCTTCTGCGGGCTGTGGTATCAGAGGTCAAAACGGACAGTAACGGCGTGATCAATATTCGATTAAAAAACGGACAGATATTAGGAGGTGAAGGAAGATGAGGGAATCCCCACCCAGAGTAATAACGATCCCTGCAAAGCCGGAATCCATAAAAACTCAGGAAACTCAGCGCCAGCTCCGGGTGGCTGCCTACTGCCGCGTCTCCACTGATGACGAGGAACAGCTCACCAGCTATGAGGCGCAGCAGAACTACTACACGGACAAGATCATGACCAACAAGGAATGGACGATGGCCGGCATTTTTGCTGACGAGGGCATAACCGGCACTTCTGCGCGGAAACGCCCGGAATTTCTGAAGATGGTTCACTTGTGCAAGCAGAAGAAAATTGACATCGTATTGACCAAGTCCATCTCCCGGTTCGCTCGAAATACGGTCGACTGCCTAAACTATATCCGCGCCCTCAAGGCGCTGGGCATCGCAGTCATTTTTGAAAAGGAAAATATCAACACGCTGGAAACCGACAGCGAGATCCTCATCACCATGCTGGGCGCCTTTGCCCAGGCGGAGAGCGAATCCATCAGCCAGAACGTCCGCTGGGGAAAACGGCAGGCTATGCGCGAGGGAAAAGCCAGTATCCAGTTCAAAAAAATGTATGCCTTCGAGCGAGGTGAGGACGGCAACCTCCAGATCATCCCAGATCAGGCAGAGGAAGTACAAAATATGTACCGGCAGTTTTTGGCCGGCGCCAGCCTGCGGATGATCAAAGAGGACTTGAAAAGTCGCAATATCACCAATGCGAAAGGCGATACAGACTGGACGATCACCGCCATTCGCGGTATCCTAAGCAATGAAAAGTATTGCGGCGATGTCCTGCTGCAAAAGACCTATATCAGCGACTGCATCAGCAAAAAGGTCATCAAAAACACCGGACAGCTTCCCATGTATCTGGTACAGAATCACCATGCGGGAATCGTTGACCGTAAAACCTATGATGCCGCGCAGGCGGAACTGGCACGGAGAAACGCTGGGAAAAGCCCATCCAAGAAAACTGCTCCCACAGGGCTTACCTCCTATACCAGCAAATATGCGCTCTCCGAGCGGCTGGTCTGCGGCGAATGTGGGACGCTCTACCGCCGATGTGTGTGGTCGAAGCGCGGGAAAAAACGGATTGTGTGGCGCTGCGTCAGTCGCTTGGACTACGGGACGAAATACTGCCACAGCTCACCAACGCTGGACGAGGAACCACTCCAGCAGGCAATTCTCGCCGCTATCAACTCCGCCATGAGCCGAAAAAGTGATCTCATTCGAGAAATCCGCGGTGCGATGGAACTGGAGCTCGCGCCCATCCCCGGTGAAAACATGAGTCTCGCGGACATTGAACGCCGCTTGGAGGAACTGAGTCAGCAGACGAAGATATTGGTGGCTCAGGCCACAAAAGTCGGAGCCGATGCGGTTGCTCCGCAGCTGAAGGAAATCCTCAGCGAGAGTACAGCGCTCAAGGAAACCAAATCCCGTCTTGAGGAGCAGCGGAAGAACAACACCGCAGCAGCCCTGCGTATTGAAGATGCTGAATCCGCCATGGAACAAGGCGCGGCAGAGATTTTCGAATGGAATGAAGCGGTTATCCGCCAACTCGTGGATACGGTCAAGGTCATATCCGCAGATGAAATCTCGGTCCGTCTGCGCGGCGGTGCAGAGATCTGTCAGCCAATTGAGTGAAGGAAAGGAGGTCTTGGATATGATTTATGCAACCGGAGATACACACGGCGGCTTCCAACGTTTTGAATTGGAAGCCTTTCCCGAACAATCCCAAATGACGCGCGATGACTTTGTGCTCATCTGCGGTGACTTCGGCGGCGTATGGGACGGCGGGAAAAAGGACAAACGCAGCTTGGATACTCTGGAACAAAAGCCGTTTACCACACTGTTTGTCAGCGGCAACCATGAAAACTTTGATAAACTGGCCGAGTATCCCATTGAAGAATGGCACGGCGGAAAGATCCAGCGCATCCGTCCTCATGTGCTGCATCTGCTCCGCGGGCAAATCTTTGAGATCGACGGATATACTTTCTTCACCATGGGCGGCGGACGGAGCCACGACATTGAGGACGGTATATTAGATCCGAGCGCACCGGATTTTGAAGAACAGTATTGGACGCTGCGGCGGATGAACGCCATGTTCCGTGTCAACCACTACTCCTGGTGGAAACAGGAATTGCCTTCCGAAAAAGAATACGCGCAAGCGCGGCAAAATCTGGATCGCGTCGGCTGGAAGGTCGATTATATCATCACCCACAGCGCTCCCAGCAGCATTGTGGATGTGCTGGGCGAAGGCGGATATCTCCACGATCCTCTGACGGACTTTCTGGAGGAAGTCAAGAATAGAGCAGATTTCCACTACTGGCTGTTCGGCCACTATCACGACAACAGAATTATCAGCGACCGGTTCGTCCTGCTGTGGGAGCAGATCGTGCAAGTCGTCTAAAGAGCAAGGCGGAGAAAAGTGCGGCTGGCGCAGCCGTGTTTTTCTCCGCCTTGCTCCTACTCGGCGCATTGCGCCGGAAAGGAGAAGCCTGTGAATATACGAAAACCCGTTAACTACACTGCACTGTTTTCAGCGCTGGATGCCCTTCTGCACCAAGCACTTCCGCAGATGGAACTGTACTGCAAAATCGGGGGTCTTATCAGTGAGCGCCCAGAAAAAGGCGCGGCTGTCGCGGCTGCGGAATATCTTCAAAATACACACTCGGACATCGCCGGCTTCTCCCCGCGCAACGTGCGCCGAATGCGGGAGTTCTACCGCACCTATGCATCGGACGCGGAAGCGCTTTCTGAGGCCATGACCATTGGATGGACGTTGAATACCGTCATTTTGGAATATTGCGAAACAGCGGATGAACGGCGTTGGTATCTTATTGCCGTCAGACAATTCAGATGGTCAAAAGCGGAGCTGCAAAACCGGATTGTCGAGCGCGTCCATGAGCATCTCATCCTCGACGAAGGTGCGGAATCATGTTATACTGAAACGGAAGAAAACATCCCGGAGGACACTCATGACAAAGATCCTTTTTATCTGCCACGGCAACATCTGCCGCAGCCCGATGGCGGAGTTTGTAATGAAAGATTTGGTGCGCAGGGCGGGGCTTTCGGAGCGGTTCGAGATCTCCTCCGCAGCCACCAGCACCGAGGAAATTGGCAATCCCGTGTATCCGCCTGTAAGAAAACTGCTCACAGAGCATGGGATCAGCTGCGCCGGCAAGACAGCGCGGCAGCTCACGAACGCCGACTACGACCGATTCGATCTGCTGATCGGTATGGATCAGGAAAACCTGCGCAATATGTACCGTATCTGCGGCGGCGATTATGCAGACAAAATGCACCTGCTGGCGGAATATGCGGGCCGCCGGGGAGATATCCCGGACCCGTGGTATACCCGCGACTTCCATGCGACATGGCAAGCGGTTGAGAACGGGTGTAAGGGACTTATGGAACGACTGAGGAACAAAACGGATGGAGACGAACAAGCAAAAAATTTATATCGCCATTGACCTCAAGTCGTTCTATGCCTCGGTGGAATGCATGGAGCGCGGGCTTGATCCGATGCAGACGAATCTGGTGGTGGCGGACAAGAGCCGGACGGAGAAAACCATCTGTCTGGCGGTTTCGCCGTCCCTGAAAGCCTACGGCGTGCCGGGGCGAGCGCGGCTCTTTGAGGTCGTGCAGAAGGTTCGGGAGGTAAACGCCCAGCGCAAAAGCCGTGCGCCGGGGAGAACGCTTACCGGCAGCTCCAGCCACGATCCCGATGTAAAAAGTAACCCCGCGCTGGCGCTGGACTATCTGGTCGCGCCGCCGCAGATGGCGCTTTATATGAAGCGCAGCACGGAGATCTACAACATCTATCTCAAGTATGTATCGCCGGCGGATATCCATGTCTATTCCATCGACGAGGTGTTCATGGACGTCACCGACTATCTTGCCACCTATCGCTGCACCGCCAGAGAACTGACCATGACCATCATTCAGGATGTGCTGAAAACCACCGGTATCACGGCCACGGCGGGCATTGGCACAAATCTCTATCTCTGCAAGATCGCCATGGATATCGGGGCCAAGCGCATCGCGCCGGATAAGGACGGTGTGCGCATCGCGGAGCTGGACGAGGAAGCCTATCGCCGGGAGCTGTGGACCCACCGCCCGCTGACGGATTTCTGGCGTGTGGGGAAAGGATATTCCAAAAAGCTGGAGGCAAACGGGATTTTCACCATGGGTGACGTGGCGCGGTGTTCTCTCCGGGATGAGGAACGGCTCTACCGGCTGTTCGGCATCAACGCGGAGCTGCTCATCGACCACGCCTGGGGCTGGGAGCCCTGCACCATCGCGGATATCAAGGCGTACAAGCCGGAATCCAACAGCATCGGCTCCGGGCAGGTGCTCCAATGTCCCTACACGTTTGAAAAGGCGAAGGTGGTCGTCCGGGAGATGACGGAATCACTGGTGCTGGAGCTGGTGCGCAAGGGACTTGTGACCGACCAGCTGGTGCTGACCGTAGGCTACGACATTGAAAATCTCACCGACCCCGCTGTCAGTAGCGGTTACAGCGGCGAAGTCACCACTGACCGCTATGGGCGCAAAATTCCAAAAGCGGCTCACGGAACAGTGCATCTTAAACGGCAGACCTCCTCCACGAAGAAGATCGTCGAAGCTGTTATGACACTATTTGACCGCATTATGGACTCAAACCTGTTGGTGCGTCGCATCAATCTTGCGGCCATCCGCGTTATCCCGGAAAGCGAGACCGTTGGGCAGCCGGAAGCGGAGCAGTTGGATCTGTTCACGGATTACGCTGCCCAGCAGGAAAAGCGGCAGCAAGAGGATGCTGATCTGGAGCGCGAAAAGCGGATGCAGCACGCCATGCTGCAGATTCAGGAGAAATACGGGAAGAACGCCATTCTGAAAGGAACCAATTTGCAGGAGGGTGCTACCGCCAGGGAGCGCAATAAGCAGATCGGAGGGCATAAAGCATGAGCACACTCTATGACGATATGCTTCATCTGCCGCACCATGTTTCGGAGAAACACCCGCAGATGTCCGTCCATGACCGTGCGGCGCAGTTTTCTCCCTTCGCCGCTTTGACCGGCTACGAGGTCGCGGTGCAGGAAACCGCCCGACTGACAGATCGGCGCATCGAGTTGGACGAGGGCGAAAAAGCCGCCATCGACCAGCGTCTGACGCTGGTGCAGGAGCGCCTGCCGGTGCCGACCGAGGTAACGATCACCTACTTTCTCCCGGACAAAAAGAAAGCCGGCGGCGCATATGTAAGCGTCTCCGGCACGGTTAAAAAGATTGACGATTATGAGCGCACCGTGGTTTTGCGCGACGGAACAAGCGTCCAGATTGATGATATTCTCCAGGTGGACGGCGAGGCCTTCACCGGAATAGAGAGCTTCTCATAATTGCCGATCCGCAATTCGAGAATTTAAATCATGTGGCAAGGGGGAAAGCAGCATGGCCTGTATGCTGGCATTTGAGCAGAATGAACACAGAAACGTCGTCGGCGTATTCCGCTCCGAACAAAACGCGGTCAACTTTTTGGAGAACATCCCATTTCTACAAAAAATCGAGGATGAATATGGGATTGTATACCACATTCCTTTCAAAAGTCTGCCGGACAGCTACCCCATATGCTATAACGGCTGGCAATATGTTCTGAGCCGGTTTTCCTATTCCTCCTGCGAATCCGACGGCGATATCGAGGCTGTCCTGACGCCGCTTTGCGAGCTGGACGCCGCGCCTCCGAAAGGCGGCGCCTATGTGGAAGGGGCAACCGCCGTTGACGCCTACCTGTATCCCAACGGCGAAGTCTTGAGCTTCATTGAAAAGCGAGAGACCTTTTATCGGGAAGCGGCGCGGTATTATGAGAAGCAGGGGCGAAAAACAGGCCGCGGCGGACTGGGCTCTGAGGACGGCGAGTACATCACGGTGTCAGAGCCCGGTGACCCAACGGATATGCACCTCACCATTTTACTTGAGCCGCAGGTGATCCAAGAATGGGAAAAGGCCGGCAGCTTTGAGGCATGGCTCAAACAGCACAGGCCGGATTAGTCCCGTCCAAGGCGGCAGCCTTACAAAGATACACCCTAATAGCACGCAGAAAACATGGCATCTAAAGTGTTGGGATTAGACAAAAGCCCTCTGAGATCCATGATTTCAGAGGGCTTTCTGCGCGATCCCCGCCTGCGCGGCCGCCGGGACGCCCCGGTTGCAAAATCCGGGGAGATACAATAGAATAAATATGAAAATAACCGCATTCCGGAGCCTCCGCAACCGCCGGTTGACAAATTACCAGCTCCGTTTGGTGGCGCGCAACGGCAAAATCCGCTACGATGAGGACACAAATTGATCTGGGCTGCGCAGGCCGGACGGCCTGCGCTCCGCGGAGGAGGAGCTGCGATATGATTCTTGCAGATAAAATCATCGACCTCAGAAAGAAAAGCGGCTGGTCGCAGGAGGAGCTTGCGGCGAAGCTGAACGTCTCCCGCCAGGCGGTGTCCAAATGGGAAGGCGCGCAGTCGGTTCCCGACCTCGACCGCGTGCTGCAGATGAGCCGCCTGTTCGGCGTCTCCACCGACTACCTTTTAAAAGACGAGCAGACCGCCGCCGACAGCACGGGCGAGGAGCTCTCCCCGAACCCCGTGCGCACGGTCTGCATGGAGGAGGCCAATCGCTTTCTCGCCGCGAGCGAGGCCAACGCCCGCCCCATGGCGCTGGCCACGTTTTTGTGCATCGTCTCTCCGATGTGCCTGATGCTGCTGGCCGCGCTGAGCAGCCGGCCGCGCGCGGCGATCACGGAGGGCGCGGCGGCTGCCATCGGCCTGTGCGTTCTGCTGCTGCTGGTGGCCGGCGCCGTGGCGATATTCCTCTCCTGCGGCGCGCGGACCAAGCCCTTTGAATACATGGACACGGAGGTGTTCGAGACCGCCTACGGCGTGGAGGGCCTCGTCTCCCAGCGGAAGGCCGCGTTCGAGCCCGCCGCCCTGCGCGACCGCATCATCGCCACGGTGCTGTGCATTCTGGGCGTGCTGCCGCTGCTGCTTTCCGCGCTGCTGGAAACGGACGAGCTGCTCATCCTCGCCATGGTCTGCGTCCTGCTGCTGGCCGTGGGTGTCGCGGTGGCGCTGTTTGTGTTCGCCGGCGTGCGCACGGGCAGCTATGACCGGCTGCTTCAGCAGGGCGACTACTCCGTGGCCGTCAAAAGCGACCACACCGCGCAGCGGATCGCCGCCATCTACTGGCCGGTGGTCACGGCGGTGTATCTGGCGTACAGCTTTATCACGAACGACTGGCAGCGCAGCTGGATCGTCTGGCCGGTGGCGGGCGTCCTGTTCGGCGGCATCAGCGCGGTCTGCTCGGCGCGCCGCCGCGGCGGCGAGACGCATTGACACAGCTCCGCACGAAAAGTCAGGAAAGCTCCGGCGAAACGCGATAGAATGACGGCATACGGAGGGAGGCGGGCGGATGGACTGGATCACGGGCATCCAGCGGGCGCTGGACTATACCGAGGCGCATCTGACGGACACGGTGGACTATGAAGCCGCGGCGAGGGAGGCCGCCTCGTCGGCATTCCACTTCCAGCGGATGTTCACGATGCTCTGCGGCTACCCCCTGGGCGACTATATCCGCATGCGCCGGCTGTCCCTGGCCGCCGAGGATCTGATGCAGACCGGCGACAAAGTCATCGACATCGCATACCGCTACGGCTACGACACGCCCGAAAGCTTTTCCCGCGCGTTCACCCGCTTTCACGGCGTCACGCCCACGGGGGCGCGCCGCGGCGGCCGCGTCAAATCCTTCTCGCGGCTCTCTGTAAAACTGATTTTATCGGGAGGAACCAGCATGGATTACCGGATTGAAAAGAAAGACGCATTCCAGCTTATCTGCAAAAAGAAGCAGGTCACGAAACCCCAGGGCGACACCGCCACGGCGGACATCTCCGCGTTCTGGAACGAGGTGAGCGCAGACGGCACCATGGAAAAGCTCTGCAAATATGCCAGCTTCGACACCTGCCGCGGCGTGCTGGGCGTCTGCTTCTCAGGCGAGATGGCGGACTCCGGCTTTCCCTACGGCATCGGCGCGGAGTATAACGGCGTTCCCGTGACCGATCCGGGCTTCGATCTTGTGGAGATCCCGGCGTATACCTACGCGGTGTTCACCTGCCGCGGCAAAATGCCCGACGCTTTTAAGGCCACCTACAAGCGCATCTGCACGGAGTTTTTCCCGCAGAGCAATTACGAGTACGGGCAGGGCGTGGAGCTGGAGGTCTACCCCTCGGCGGATACCCAGAGCCCGGACTACACCTGCGAAATCTGGATCTCGGTGAGGGAAAAAGCGTAAGGCCGCCGGAGCAGCCAGCCGTGCCGCGCGCACGGGAAAGCCCCGAAGCAAAAACGCTGCAAAACAGAATAGAAAACGGCCCTCCCGCTTATCCGCAAGCGGGAGGGTCGTTTTAAGCCGCGGCGCTTACAAAGCGCCGTACACGGATCGCAGCAGCGCCGTCCCGGTCTTCGTGCGGAAAAGGTTCTTCTCCGCGCTGCGGACGGCCGGCCGCGCTCCTCATTTTCCCGTTTCCCCCGCGGGGCGCGCCCGCCGCACTGTCTCCCGCAGCACCTCAAACAGGGTCTTCGGATCGATGGGCTTCGCGACGTGGCCGGTCATGCCGGCGTCCAGGCATCTGTGTATGTCGTCCTCAAACGCGTCCGCCGTCATGGCGATGATCGGGACCGAACCGGCGTCCGCCCTGTCCAGCCCGCGGATCCGCCTGGTGGCCTCCAGCCCGTCCATCACGGGCATCCGGACGTCCATCAGGATCGCGTCGTAAAATCCGATCGCCGAGCTGGCGAACTCGCGCACGCCCTGCTGGCCGTCCTCCGCGATGCTGATGAGGACGTGCTCCTCGTTCAGCAGCGTCTTGGCGATCTCCCGGTTCAGCGGATGGTCCTCGCAGAGCAGCACGTGCAGACCCGCGAGCCCGGCGGTCCCCTCTTCCGGCTCCGCCTGCGTCCGCCGGCCGGCCAGGAGGGCCGCCGGGACGCAGTCGAATTCGCCGTGCAGGCGGAACGTCGTTCCCCTGCCCATCTCGCTCTGCACCGTGATTTCGCAGCCCATCAGATCCAGCAGCTTTTTGACGATGGCAAGGCCGAGGCCCGTGCCGCGCGTCTCGGAGTTGTCGTTGCGCATCTCCTGGGTGAAGGGCTCGAACAGCTGCTTCTGGAACGGCTCGCTCATGCCGATGCCCGTGTCGGACACCTCGCCCTCTATGGCGAGCCGCCCGTTTTCCGCGAGCCGCTCCCGCAGGCGGCAGGTCACCGTGCCGCCCTCTGGCGTAAACTTGACCGCGTTTGAGAGCAGATTGAAGAGCACCTGGTTGATCCGCAGCGTATCGAGCATGGGCACCACGCCGGGCACCGGACTGACCTCGACGACAAATCGGATGCCCTTCTCTCTGCACAGGGGCGCCACGACCGAATCGAGATAGCTGCGGAAAACCGCGGAATCATACGGCTCCGGGTGCAGCTCGATCTTGCCGCTCTCCGCCTTCGACATGTCCAGCACGTCGTTGATGAGGGAGAGCAGGAATCTGGAGGAGGTGTCGATCTTGTCGAGATTCTTCCGGACCGCGGGCGCCAGCTCCATCTCCTTCGTGAGATAGGTCATGCCGATGATGCCGTTGAGCGGCGTGCGGATGTCGTGGCTCATGCGGGAGAGGAAGTCCGACTTGGCGGCGTTGGCCGCGTCCGCCTGGTCGCGGAGCTGCTTCTCCTTTTCGAGCTGCCGCTCCAGCTCGGCCTGCAGCTCGACCTCCCGGTCCGCCACGCGATAGCTCGCGTAGAAGACGCGGCAGTCGGGCCGGGTCTCGCGCAGGATGGCGTTCTGGCTGACCCAGACGGTGCTCCCGTCCTTTCTGACGAGGCGGTAGCTGCCGACCTCGAACTGGCTGGTGCGGTAGCCCTCGCGGAAGGCCTTTTTCACCCGCTCGCAGTCGTCCGGATGGACGGCGAGGAAGGCGTCCTTCATATAGGCGCCGATCATCGGGTCGCGCAGCATCGCCGCGCGCGCGTCGGCGCCGTCCGGCGGATTCAGTCCCAGGATGCGGAACATCTGCAGATTGACGAACTCGCCCTCCAGATGGCCGGCGTCCGGCATGCGGAGCACGCAGATGCCCGTCGCCACGGAGTCGATGATATCCTCCACGCGCTGCGCCTCGGTCTTGGCGCGCTCGGTCTCCCGGAGCTGCCGCTGATACGCCTCGGTGATGTCCGTCTGCACGATGAGCACGAGATCTTTCTTGCTGCTCAAATCGTAGTGCTGGATCTTGCGGCACATCGTCCTCTCCGGATGGGCGGCGGTGTGCCCGCGGAGGTTCATCTCCAGATGGCCGTCGCGGTCGAGCCGTTCGCGCACGACCGGCACGGCGCTGTTGTTCCGGTAAAATTCCCGGTCCGCCTCGTCGACCCAGGTGGACGCCGTAAAGGCGCGGATGGCGTCGAAATCATAGAGTTTTCCCGGCGTGCCGATCGCGTCCCGGTAGACCGGCGCCAGCGAAGCGTTCACCTTCAGAAATTCGATCTGGTTCGTCTTCATGTGCAGCAGCGCGATATAGTCGTACTCCCGCTCGGTCAGCCGGTCGAACACCGCGGCGTCCAGCTTCTGCTTTGTAATATCCGAGGCGAAGGTGACGCACTCGGTGTCGCCGGTGTCCGGGTTCCGGATCAGCGCGAAGGAGGCTTTTACCCAGAGCTGCTCGCCGTCTTCGCGCTGGACCTGATACTCCGCGGTGAGATTCGTCTCCCCGTTCTTCGCGGCCGCCAGCAGCGCGCCGCGGCTGAATTTTTCCCGGTACCGCGCCCGCGTGCCGCTGTCCGCGATGTGCCCCGCCACGTGCTCGAAAAACGCGTCCGCCGTGTGGGCCGGCAGCGAGCGCGCGATCCGGTCGGCCGCGGCGTCCCCGCCGAGAAAGGCGTTCCGGGTCAGATTGAGCCGGCACGAGCCGATCGTGTCGGGATTGGACGCCATCAGGGTCCGGATGGCCTGGCGGTACCGCTCCCGCTCCTGCCGCTCGGCGGTGACGTCGCGGCCGATGGCGTACGCCAGCTCCGGCCGTCCGTTTTCATCGTAGGTCATCGTGTAGCGGACGCGCTCCCAGCGGTCGGGCACGCCGGGTCTCACGCGGTAGTGATATTCGCACTCGTAGTCCGAAACGCCCTCGTCGAGCGCCCGGTACATGTCGCGCATCGTTTTCTCTTCCGACGGCTCCATATACGCCAGCAGACACTCCGGCACGTTCTCCAGCACCGGGGGAAGCCCGAAGATCTCCGCGTCTCTGGCGGTCGCCGCGTTGTCGGAGAGCGTGATGCGGTGCTTTTGAACGTCGTACACCCAGACCTTCAGCCTGGCCAGCTCCGCCGCGACCTCATAGATCTTCCGGCTCCGCGCGCTTCTCGCCTCGGCCTCCTGCTCGCCGGTCTTGTCGAGGAGGCAGGAAAACAGCAGCACCTCGTCCCCGACGGCGGCCGAGCGCGCCAGCATGTGGTACCAGCGCGGCGGCTCCCCGCTGCGGCTCTGGTAGCGGAAGGTCTGGCTGACCTCGGTGCCCGGCGTCAGCAGACTCCGCATCTTTTCCTGCAGGACGGCGCGGTCCGCGTCCGACAGTCTGGACATGGCGATGACGTCGAAATCCCCGGATTCCTCCTCGGAAACGTCGTACAGCCGCCGCAGAAGCGGGTTTTCCCGCTTTTTCACCGGTTTCCCGTCCCTCATCCGGATCATGCTCACGCCGACCGGGATGTTGTTGACAATGGCCTCCAGCTCCTCGTACTGCTGCCGGATCCGCCGCTCGTTCTGCGCCTGCACGAGCGCGCTGCCGACGGAATAGGCAAAGGAGAGCAGCACGTCCGCGGAGTGCTGCGATTTTGACGCGTCGGGGTTGTCCACGCCCAGAAAACCGATCAGCTTCCCCTTGCTGAACAGGGGCGCCTCAAGAAAGCTGCGGATGCCCTGCATGGTCATGATCCGGTACTCGTCCGGCCGGCTGTCCCGGATCGCCTCGATGTCCGGGGTGACGACGGCCTGCTGCCGCTCGAAATAGGGCAGCCAGCGGTCCATGTAGTGCAGATCCACCTGCTGCAGCCGCTCGATCTGGGGCTCGACGCCCGCTCTGCACCACTCGTACAGGTTGTCCAGCCCGCCCTTTTCGCTGATCCGGAAGATATAGGCGCGGTCGGCCTCGAAATACGCGCCGCACATCTCCAGCCCGGCGTTCAGCCGCTCGTCGATCTCGCCCGCGCCGCTGACCGTCTGAATCGCGCGGACGAGCTGCCGCTCGGCGTCGAGCACCGTCTGCAGCTCCTGCTCCTTGTTGACGTGGACGCTGACGTCGAACACCATCTCGATTCTCGCCCGGTGCCCGCGGTAATCGATCAGATTGTCCTGCAGCTGGTAGGTCCTGCCCAGCATCTCGTTGAAATGCTCCCAGCTGTACGGCTTTCCCTTCTCCAGCTTCGTATTCGTGCAAAATGCGCAGGGGGCGTCGAAGCCCTGCGTCACCTCGTAGCATTTTCTCCCGCGGTAATCCCGGCAGCCGAGGAGCTTTTTGCAGGCCCCGTTCATGTACAGCATCTCGTGGGTGTCCACGTCCGCGATGTAGACGGGCTGCAGCAGGGCCTCCAGGAGATTGCCCTCCGCGCACAGCGGCGCCGGGGCAGGCTCCGCCCGTCCGCCGGCGGAATTCTCCCCCGCCGCGGTCTGTTTTTCGCGCGAAAGCCGTTCCTCTTCTGCCTCCATGGAGGTCGCCCCTTTCTTTCCGCCGCCCGGGGTCCGCAGGTCCGAAGCGTCCCTGCGAAGCGACCGCCGGGCAATCCCGCTCAGCTGAGCCGCATCAGCCGCCACAGATCCTCGAAGTCGATCTCCGGATCGCCGACGGCGCTCATAAAGAAACGCGTCATAATATGCGCGGTCTTCCGGGGAGACACCGGCAAACGGATGCGCCCGGCTTCCGCCTCCGCCGAGAGGATCTTTTCAAAGATCTGGTCCATCCGCGTCATACATTCCAGATAGTAGGCGGCGAACCGGTCCGGCACGACGGGCGTCTCCGCGAATACCGCGCGATAGGTCCGCTCGCGGGTGTCGATCTCCCGGAAGGTCACGGCCAGCTTGTCGTGCAGCGGCAGCTCGGACCCCATTGCGGCCCGGATCTTTTCAAACAGGGAGCTCCAGCCCTGGTCCATCAGCTGGAACACCAGCTCGTCCTTGTTCTGAAAATAGCTGTAAAACGTGCCGCTGGCCATTCCGCACTGCCTCGTCACGTCCCTGACCTTCAGGCCGCCGTACCCGCTCTGCAGCAGCATGGCCCTTCCGTGCTCCAGCAGAATTTCCCGCGCGTTTTCGATCTTGTCCGGCATTTCCCTACCCCCGCTTTGAACCTTGTTCACAGTTGCCTATAGTATAGTCGTTTTTTCCCGCAATATCAACACAAAAAGTCCGAAAATCCCGCGCTTCCGGCCAAAAAGGACTGTCCGCGCGCCGGAAAGCACGGCAGGACGGAGAACCGGATCCGGGCGCTGCGCCGCGAAAACGCAAAAAGGCGCGGAAAGGGGATCGTCCCCCTTCCGCGCCTTTGTATTCTCTTCAGCGGCCGCCCGCGGCAAGGCCGGGATACAGGGTCTCCCCCAGCCCAAAGACCGCGCGGTCGAACAGCACGAGATAGACCGTCATCTCGCGCGCCGCCGGAAACGCGCCGATGGTCTCCACGGCGACGCGGAGCGCCTGCTCCTTCGGATAGCCGTAGATCCCGCCGGAGATGAGCGGGAAGGCGACGCTCCGGCACCCGTGCCCGACGGCAAGCGCGAGACTCTCCCGATAGCAGGAGGCCAGCAGCTTTTCCTCGCCCTGTCCGCCGCCGCGCCACACGGGCCCGACGGTGTGGATCACGTATCTGCAGGGCAGCCGGTAGGCGCCCGTCAGCTTGGCGCAGCCGGTCCTGCACCCGCCCAGCGTCCGGCACTCGGCCAGAAGCCCCGGCCCCGCCGCGCGGTGAATGCAGCCGTCGACTCCTCCGCCGCCGAGCAGGCTCTCGTTGGCGGCGTTGACGATGGCGTCCACGTTCATTTTGGTGATATCGTCCCTGACGATCCGAATCGGCATCTGTTCGTCCCTCCCGCCGCGCCTCACGGGTTCTGCGCGTGCCATTCCTTTTTATTCCGGTAGAGCGCGCGGTCGGCCTCGGCCAGAACGGCGTCGGGCCCGCGCTCCGTCCCGTCGCAGACCGTGCTGCCGACGCTGACGGTGAGAGAGTAGCTCTGCGCGTGATCCGTGTCGATCCGGGTCTTCTGCAGGCTCGCGCGGATCTCCCCGGCGATCTGCTCCGGGGCGTGCCCCGCGGCGTCCATCACAAGGCAGAACTCGTCCCCGCCGTAGCGGGCGATGAACGCGTAATACCGCCCGGCCGTCTCCCGCAGGACGGCGGAGAACGCGCGCAGCGCGCTGTCCCCCTCCAGATGTCCGTATTCGTCGTTGATCTGCTTGAAATTGTTGATGTCCATGATGAACAGCAGGATCGGCCGCTCGGCCGAGGCCCGGGTCAGGCGCTCCTCGAGATACTGGCCCAGCCGCCGGCGGTTGTTGAGGCCGGTCAGCGCGTCGGTGTTGACCTGCATGCTCTGGATCATCAAAAACAGGATCAGGATGATCAGGAAAATATTGAGCGCCAGCAGCGGCACGTAGGGGAAAACGCTCTCCAGCAGGCCGGAGAGCAGCGGCGCGACCATATAGAGCGAATAGGTCCGCGCCTCGGCCCGCTCCTGCCGGCTGGGCGCCCGGATCGCGGCGCGCACGGAATAGATCGTGGGGATCAGCAGATAGAAGTAATTGACGATGCCCTGCAGCGTGAACAGGGGCATGTCCCGATAGTGGTTCTGCTCGTCGATGATGAACATCCACCCCGTAAAGATGGAGAGCAGATCCAGCGCGCAGACCGTCAGCAGCGGCACTGCGACCAGCGTGTTGAGCGTCCTGTTCTTGGCGCTCATGAAGTGCAGCCGGTCCTCGATGTACTTGTACCAGAAATAGCAGCCGCAGGTGATGGCAGCGATGGCCAACGCGTTGATGAACGCGTTGAGCAGCCTCGGCGGCTGCAGAAGCGCGTCCTCCGTCAGCGCCCACAGAATATCGAAGACCAGCATGCCCGCGAAGGAATAGATCATGTTGCGCAGCTGCTGTACCTCGTGCTCGGTGCCCATGCTGCTGTTGAGGCGGAACAGCACCGTCACGGCAAAGGCCAGGCAGTATAGCTCGGTAATCGCATAGGGCAGATAGGGATACGTCATCGCACAGCACCTCAGCCCGCTTCGTCATGCACGGAGGGCGGAGCCGGTTTTCGCGGCTCCCCGTGTTATTTCCATTATACAGGCAAATGCGGCGCTTGACAAGCAATTTGCTCAGTTCATCTCCTCGGCGTAGGAGACATATTCGAGCGACTGCAGCGCCCCGATGATCTCGGTGTGCTTCTTGTATTTCCGCAGCTCCGGGCTCTCGATCGTGAGTGAGACCGAATAGACGCTCAGGCCGGAGTTGAGATAGGCCGGGTTCGACTCGATGTCGTCGATCCGCAGGCCGAGCTTGCGGACGGTCGCCACGAAGTCCTGCAGCTCGTTCTTGCTGGTCAGCTCCAGATGGAGCTCGAAGTGGTTGGACTGGTCCTTCAGAAAGCGTTCGATGGACGGGAAGAAGGAGATGCTGGCGAGCAGCGCCAAAAACGACACGAGCGTCACGACATAGAGCCCCGCGCCGGCCGCGAGGCCGATGAGGCCGCAGCCCCAGAGCGCGGCGGAGGTCGTGAGCCCCTTGATCTGGTTGCGCGAGCTGAAGAGGATCGAATTGCCGCTGATCATGGCCGCGCCGACGACTGCCGCGGCGGAGAGCATCGGGATCGTCCCCCCGAAGCGCTCCATGAGATACAGGTCCGTGAGCATGGCGACCGTGCCCGCGAGCGAGACGAGGATGAACGTCCGCAGGCCGGCGGAGTGACGCTTGCTCGAGCGCTCGCAGCCGATGACGGCGGACAGGAGAATCGACAGGGCGATGCGGAGCAGCACGGACCAGGCGTTCAGCCCGGAGGCCCAGCCGCCCAGCAGAGACGCAAGCGCGTCGGCAGAATGCAGATTCATGATTAAAACCTCCTTAAATGCGGATAGCGGCGGGCCGGCCAGACGGCCGACTCCTGTTCCTCGGCAGCCTCCAGGAATGCGGCCTCCTCCTCCGAGACGGAGGGGGCGCGCTCCGGGAGCGTCTGCTGGATCTTTTGAATGCGTTCGATGAGCAGCTCGGCCTCGGACTTCGGCTTCCCGGTCTCCGGCAGCTCGCTCGCGGGCACGATGTCCTCGAGCTTCGTCGAATAGGACTTCGAGCGGTAGAGCGCGAGCTTGGCGCAGCCGGGGCCGATCAGCTCGTAGAGGACGCTCGAGGCGAGGATGATCGTCTCCAGCGCGCTGCCGGTCTCGCCGCCGAGCGTCCGGGCGCCCATCGCCGCGAGGCCGATGGCCACGCCCGCCTGCGGGAAGAGCGCCAGGCCCAGCCAGTCCCGGACCAGCCTGGATTTGTGCACGAGCGCGCAGCCGATCCAGGCGCCCGCGTATTTGCCGATGATGCGCGTGATGAAATAGATCACGCCGACCGTCACAAGCGGGACGGCGCCGATCAGCTCGGACGTGCCGAAGAGCGCGTCCAGCTGAAAGGACATGCCGGAGCGGACGAAGAACAGAAGCAGGATCGGCGGGCTGAAATAGTTGAGCTGTTTGAAGATCTTGTCGTCGTCCATGAGATTGACGTAGACCGCGCCCATCGACATGCAGCCGAGCAGCGGCGACACGCCGAACAGCGCGCAGATGCCGCAGAACGAGAACAGCGTCGCCACCGCCATGATGAGCCGGTTGTCCGTGGAGTGCTTTTTGGACAGGAGCGTTTTTAAAAGCACGCCAAAAAGGCCGCCCAAAATCAGCACGCCGAGGTTCAGAAGCAGCGGCTTCACGATGCTGCCGATGCGGAAGGCCTCCCCGCCGGCGGACGCCGAGGCGACCGAGATCGCGATGCTGTACTCGATGAGGCCGACCACGTCGTCCAGCGCGACGATGGGCAGCAGCGTGTCGACAAAGTCGCCGCGCGCGCCGGTCTGGCGGATCGTCATCATGGTCGAGGCGGGCGCGGTGGCCGAGGCCAGCGCCGCCAGCACGATCGAGAACGAAAGGCTCAGATGCAGCAGAAAATAGGTCGGGATGAAGACGGCGACCGAGGCCAGGCACGCCTCCAGCACCGTGATGACGACGACCTTTCTGCCGTTCTTTTTGAGCGCGTCGACCTTGAAAAATTCGCCCGCGCTGAACGCGATGAAGGCCAGCGCGATGTCGGAGAGGAAGTCCGTGTTGTCGATGGTCGACTGCGGGACGAGATGCAGGCACCAGGGTCCTATGAGGATGCCCGCCAGGATGTACGCCGTCACGTTCGGCAGGCGCAGAAGCTTCGTAAGCCTCGTCATGAGAAAGCCGAACGAGAGCATGAACGCCATGGAGATGATGACGCTCGCGGCCGGCGACGCGGTGCGGAGCGTTTCAAAGAAATTGCCCAAGCAAATCGCCTCCTTCCGGTGAACCGGGCTTCGGGCAGGTGAGCAGAACGTATGCCGCGAGGAACAGATAGGTCAGCGGCCAGAAGAACCCGGCGCAGGCCGCGAGCGCCAGATAGCCGAACGGGAGCAGGCTCCGCGGCTCCGGCGGGCGGAAGACGTCGAATTTGACGGTGCAGAAGACCGCGCCCAGCAGCGCCGGCAGCACCGGCCGCAGCGGCAGCGGCCGGAGCGACCCGGCCAGCATCAAAAGAAACCCGGGCGCGTAGAGCGCGAGCGCCGCCAGCCAAAACCCCGCCCGCCCGTAGAGCCGGGCGCCGAGCCGCAGCAGGGCCGCGCCGTTCAGCACCCCGTCCTCGGGCGCGGCGCCGAGCTTCCGAAGCAGGACCAGCCTGCCCCGCGGAAGGAGGCGCAGCGGATTCAAAAGCAGCAGCCGCAGAAAAAACAGACGCTTGGTCAGCAACACGCGCACCCCCCGTTGACTTTGTTGTACCACATGCTATAATGAATTCAGCATAAATGCAAATTATATATTTTGATATGGCAATAAACGGAGGTAATGTAAACCATGCTGGGCATCAAGATGAAGACGCTGCTCGCCGTGGTGGAACAGGGCAGCTTCACCCGGGCGGCCGAGGCGCTCTCGCTCACGCAGCCGGCCGTGAGCCACCACATCAGCCAGCTCGAGGACGAGCTCGGCGTGCCGCTCTTCGTGCGCGACCGCGGCCGCCTGAAGCTCACGCCCGAGGGCGAAATCGCCGTCAAATACGCCAAGCGCCTCACCGCGATCTACGGCAATCTGCTCTCCGAGCTGCAGTACGCGCAGAACCACGTCACGCAGCTCAAGGTGGGCATCACCCACACCTCCGAGAGCAATCTGACGCCCGAGGTGCTGGCCAAATGCAGCAGCCTGAACAGCAATCTAAAGATAACGATTCTTACGGATACCATAAATAATCTTTATGATATGCTGGGCAATTACGAGATTGATCTCGCGATCGTGGAGGGCGCGCAGCACAACCCGAGCTTCGGCAGCCTGATGCTGGACACCGACTACCTGGTCTGCGTCATGTCGAACAACAACCCGCTGGCCCGGCGCGCGATGGTCACGCTGGCCGATCTCAAAAAGGAGCGCATGATCCTGCGCCTGGCCTCCTCGGCCACGCGGATGCTGTTCGAGTCGACGCTCAACAGCATCGGCGAGTCCATCGAGAGCTTCAACGTGACGCTCGAGGTCGACAACATCGCCACGATCAAGGACCTCATCCGCAAGGACATGGGCGTCTCGATCCTGCCCCGGAGCGCCTGCATGGACGAGCTGCGCAAGCGGAAGATCACGGCGCTGCCGATCGAAAACCTGAGCATGGTGCGCGAGACGCGCGTCGTCTACAACCGCGATTTCACGCACTTCGACATCCTGCAGGAGATCACGAAGATGTACCAGAAGACGACGCGGGACTATCAGATCACATAAAAATCGCCCTTGCGGGCGGGATGGGAGGCGCGGATATGGAGCTGCGCGCAGACAGGCTGCCAGTCGTCCGGAGCATGGACGAGCTGGCCGCGCTCGTGCGGAAGGTTGGGTTTCTGCCCGCGTTCCGGGGCGCGGTGCCCGGCTTTTCGGCGGAGGAGTGCGTCGCGCCGGAATACTGGTTCACGGAAAACGAGGGCTTCTGGGAGTGGAAGGGCCCGGTCATCCGGACAAGCGGCTGCGCCTACGGCAAGCTGCTCGGCGGCCGCGCCGCGTTTCTGACGCCCGATTGGTACCGCGAGCTCGCCAACTGGCGGCGGGACGGCTACGACTTCGACGCCCGCTGGGACGACGGACTGGCCCGGCTGCGCGACAAGCAGGTGTTCGACGTGCTCTGGGAACACGGGTCGCTTCTGTCGAAGGAGCTCAAGGCCCTGTGCAGCGGCGGAGAGAAGCGGAAGGACTTCGACGCCGTGATGACGCGCCTGCAGATGCTGGGCTACGTCGTCATCAGCGACTTCGAATACGAGACCAACAGGCGCGGCGAACCCTACGGCTGGGGTCTGGCGCGCTATGAGACGCCCGAGCGCCGCTTCGGCGCAGCCTTCACGGATCAAGTCTACGCGCATTCGCCGGAGGAATCGCGCGAATGGCTGCTCGCGCATCTGAAAGCCCTGCTGCCGGACGAGGACGAGCGCGCGCTGCGGAAGATGATCGGATAAAAAGAGCCTGCTGCGGGGCGCGGTTCTGACCGCTTTGCCCTGCAGCAGGCTCTCTCTGTCCTCCCGCGGCCGAAGGCCGGGGGGACGCTCTATACCTTGAAAATCAGATGGACCAGGAACGCCGCGAAGCCGGCGGCGGCCGTGACGCGGTGCACGTTCAGAAGCGTCTTGCTCCGGACGCCCGCGATCATCGCGATGCCGAGCACGGCGGTGAGCGCCAGCAGCGACGCGGCGGTGATGCCGGTCACGGACGGGAACTCCCACCGCAGCTGCACGAACAGGTGCGTCGCCACGGCGGCGGCCGCGCCGATGCCGAAATACCGGTGATAGCGCACGACCAGCTTCATCAGCGTCTGATAGATCCTGCGGACGGACGACGTCTTCGGCAGCTTCACGATCCACCACTTGTTGACGCGCTTGACCACGTAGTTGCACACCGACACGATGAAGCACACGCCGGTCAGCCAGCCCAGAAATTCACCCAGTTCTCCCATACGCGTTTCTCCTCTGTCCTGCGATTTTTTTGCCCGGAACTGCGGTCATCATAGCACAGGACGGTCCGGCAATCAATCCCATAAATTTCAATTTTTTGTCTTATTTCACGCGCAGCTGCCAGAACGCGACGGCGCTCGCGGCGGCGACGTTCAGGGAGTCCACGCCGTGCTGCATCGGGATGCGCGCGGTGTAGTCGCAGGCGGCGATGGTGCTCTGCGCGAGGCCCGTGCCCTCGGTGCCGAGCACGAGGGCGAGCTTCTCCTCGGCCATGAGCCGGGGGTCATCGATCGGCACGGAGGTGTCGCAGAGGGCCATCGCGGCCGTTTTGAAGCCGAGCGCGCGCAGCTGCGCCATGCCCCGCCCGGGCCAGTCGGCCGGGACAAGGCCCAGCTGCGTCCACGGCACCTGAAAGACCGTGCCCATACTGACGCGCACGGCGCGGCGGCAGAGGGGGTCGCAGCAGGACGGCGTGACGAGCACGGCGTCCATGCCGAGGGCGGCAGCCGAGCGGAAGATCGCGCCGACGTTCGTGGCGTCCACGATGTTCTCGAGCACCGCCACGCGCCTGGCCTTCGCGCAGAGCCGGGCGGCGTCCGGCAGGACGGGCCGCCTCATGGCGCAGAGCACGCCGCGCGTCAGCTCGTAGCCCGTGAGCCGCTCCAGCAGCGCCCGCTCGCCCGTGTAGACGGGCGCTTCCCCGCAGCGCGCGAGGATCTCCGCCGCATCGCCCTCCACATGCCGCCGCTCCATGAGCAGCGACACGGGCTCACAGCCCGCGTCGAGCGCCCGCGCGATGACCTTCGGGCTCTCGGCGATGAAGACGCCCTTCTCCGGCTCCAGCCGGCAGCGCAGCTGCGCCTCGGTCAGCCGGGCGAAGACGTCCAGCTCCGGCGCGGAAAAATCGGTGATCTCGCGGATATTCGGCATGGCGGTTCTCCTTTTCTCTTCCAGAGAGCGGAAATTGTGGTATGATAACGCAAGAGGTGATCGCATGGATTCTCTTTTGCAGGAAGTCTTCCGGTACGCGCAGGACACCTACGGCACCGAGCCGGAATACCCGTGGGAGGGCGACCGCGAATCGGCCGTGCTCCGCCGCGCGGATAACCGGAAATGGTACGCTCTGGCGATGTGTCTGGCGCGGGAGCGGCTGGGGCTTCCCGGCCCCGGACGGGTCTGGGTGCTGAACGTCAAGTGCAGCCCCGTGCTGCTCGCCTCGCTGCGCGGCACGCCGGGCTATCTGCCCGCGTATCACATGAACAAGGCCAGCTGGCTCACCGTGCTGCTCGACGGCACCGCGCCCCTCGGCGAGGTGACGGGCCTGCTCGATCTGAGCTATTCCCTGACGGGGCCGAAGCTCCGCCGCCGTCCCCCGGCAGCCCCATTATAACAGCCCGCGCCCCGGAGCGCCACCGAAACAGGCGCCGGGGCGCAAATTTTTCCCATTTTTAGATTGACAAATCTTGATATGAGGTGTATGTTTGTCACATCAACAAATCTCGATAGGAGGCGGGGACATGGACAAAAGCTATGAACAGGACGCGAAGGTCTTTAAAGCCCTGTGCGACCCCAGGCGGCTGGCCGTGCTTGAGCAGCTGCGCGGCGGGGAAAAGTGCGCCTGCGTGCTGCTGGAGAAGCTGGACATCTGCCAGTCCGGGCTCTCCTACCACATGAAGATCCTGTGCGAATCCGGCCTCGTCGCAAGCCGGCAGGACGGCAAGTGGACGCACTACCGCCTGTCACCCGAGGGGCGGGATCGCGCGGTCGCGCTGCTGCAGAAGCTCACGACGCCCGGCTGCGGGCAGAGCTGCGACTGCTGCAGGTAATTTTTTGAAATCAGAGGTGTTTTCATGGTCTGGGACTTTATCCAGAATCAGATTCTCGGCATGAAGTGGCTGAACGCGCTGATCGGCTCGTTCCTGGGGCTTTTCGGCGTGGACGTCTCGAACCGCTGGGGCGGGAGCCTGCAGTTTTTTCTGTACGATGTCCTCAAGATCACCATTCTGCTGTGTCTGCTGATCTTCCTCATCAGCTACATCCAGAGCTACTTTCCGCCCGAGCGGAGCAAAAAGATCCTCGGCCGCTTCCGCGGCCTCTGGGCCAACTGCATCGCAGCCCTGCTCGGCACCGTGACGCCGTTCTGCTCCTGCTCGTCGATTCCGCTCTTCATCGGCTTCACGAGCGCGGGCCTGCCCGTCGGCGTGACGTTCTCGTTCCTCATCTCCTCGCCGATGGTCGACCTCGGCAGCCTCGTGCTGCTCATGAGCATCTTCGGCGCGAAGGTCGCGGTCATCTACGTGGTTTTCGGCCTTATCGTCGCGGTCGCCGGCGGCACAATCATCGAAAAGCTGCACATGGAGCGCTACGTCGAGGACTTCATCAAAAACGCGCGCGGCGCGGCCATCGACTCCCCCTCGCTCACGCAGCGCGACCGCCTCGTCTACGCGAAGGATCAGGTCGTCTCCACCTTTAAAAAGGTCTTCCCCTATATCCTCGTGGGCGTCGGCATCGGCGCCGTCATCCACAACTGGATCCCCGAGTCGTGGGTCGAGCGGATCCTGGGCGGCAAAAACCCCTTCGGCGTCGTGCTGGCCACCGTCATCGGCGTGCCCATGTACGCGGACATCTTCGGCACCATCCCCATCGCGGAGGCGCTTTTGTACAAGGGCGCGCAGCTCGGCACCGTGCTCTCGTTCATGATGGGCGTCACGACGCTCTCGCTGCCGTCCATGATCATGCTGCGCAAGGCCGTGAAGCCGAAGCTGCTGGCGCTGTTCATCGCGATCTGCACCGTCGGCATCATCCTCGTCGGATATGCGTTCAATCTGCTCCAGCCGCTGATTTTTAGTTGATAAGGAGATTGTATTATGGCTCAGAAATGGTATCCCGTCATTGACTACGCCCTCTGCGTCGAGTGCGGCACCTGCTCCGGCTTCTGCGCGCACGGCGTCTACGACAAGAGCAAGGCCCCCGCGCCGGTGGTCGTGTACCCCGCCGGGTGCGTCGACCACTGCCACGGCTGCGGCAGCCAATGCCCGGTGGGCGCCATCACCTATGTGGGCGACGACACCGGCTGGACGCCGCCCCACGGAAAACCCGCGCAGCAGGAGGCCCCGTGCTGCTGCTGCCAGACTGGAAAGGAGTAATCATCATGTCTCTATTCGGCAAGAAAAAGGAAGAACCCAAGAAGAACGAATGCTGCTGCGGCGGTGACTGCGGCGAGCCCAGAGAGGAGCCCCAGAAGGGCGGCTGCTGCTGCGGCGGCGCCTGCGACAGCGAGACGATGGAAAAGGCCGAGGCCGCCAAGACCGTCGGCGCGTCCGTGAAGGTGCTGGGCACCGGCTGCGCCAAGTGCAACGCGCTCGAGGCCGCCGCGAAGGAGGCTCTCACGGAGCTCGGGATGGACCCCGCGATCGACCACGTCACCGACTTTTCCGAGATCGCGGCCTACGGCGTCATGACGACGCCGGCGCTCGTCGTCGACGGGCGGGTCGTCTCGTTCGGCAAGGTGCTCAAAAAGGACGAGGTCAAGACCATCCTGCAGAAACTGCGCGGATGAGCCGCCCCGTCGTCGCGTTCGTCTGCACGCACAATTCCTGCCGCAGCCAGCTCGCCGAGGCGCTCGGGCGGCTGCTGGCCGCAGACGTCTTTGAGAGCTGCTCGGCCGGCACCGCGCCGAAAAGCGCCATCAATCCCGACGCCGTGCGCGTCCTCCGCCGCCTCTGCGGCGTCGACATGACCGAAACGCAGCGCCCGAAGCTCTTGTCCGAGCTGCCGCCCGCGGACGTCGTCGTGACGATGGGCTGCGGCGTGCAATGTCCCATGCTCCCCTGCCGCGCGCGGGAGGACTGGGGCCTCGAGGACCCGACCGGGCAGGACGACGCGGCCTTCGAACGGACGATCGCGGCGATCCGGGAGAAAATTCTCGACCTGCGCAGGCGGCTCGCCGTCCGGGCCGTGCGCGGGCGGCTGCTCGCGCTCCGGGACCCCGGCTACCGGGATTTTCAGGCGAAGCTGATTCCCGGCAAGTCCCCCGATCTGGTGATCGGCGTCCGCACGCCCGCGCTGCGGGCTCTGGCGAAGGAGCTCTCCGGCAGCGGGGAGGCCGCGGCCTTTCTGGAATCCCTGCCGCACGAGTATTTCGACGAAAACCAACTGCACGCCTTCCTCATCTCCGGGGGGCGCGGCTTTTCCGCCGTGCTCGCGGCCGTGGAGACGTTTTTGCCCTATGTGGACAACTGGGCGACCTGCGACCAGCTCTCGCCCCGGGTCTTCGGCGCCCACCGGGCGGAGCTGCTGCCGCACATCCGCGTCTGGCTGGCCTCCGGGCATCCCTACACGGTGCGCTTTGCCGTCGGGATGCTGATGGCGCACTGCCTGGACGAGGACTTCGACCCCGCGTATCCCGCGCTCGTCGCGGCGGTGCGGAGCGAGGACTACTATGTGAACATGATGGCCGCGTGGTATTTCGCCACGGCCCTCGCCAAACAGTACGACGCCGTGATCGGCTATCTGGAGAAGCGCCGCCTGCCCGTCTGGACGCACAACAAGACGATCCAGAAGGCGGTCGAGAGCCGCCGTATCCCGGAGGAACGAAAAATTTATCTCCGCACGCTGCGCGTCCATCGTTAACAAAGCCGGGGCTGCTTCTGCAGCCCCGGCTTTATTTATTCGGCCGTGACCTTCATCGCGGCGCCGTGGCCGCCGATCAGCAGCCACTCCCCCGGCCCCAGCATGCGGAAGATCTCCTTCCGCTCGGCCGCGGCCAGCTTCGGGTCCGTGTCGACCGAGGTCATGAGATAGGGCGCGTACTTGTTGAACTTCGCCTGCTGCGGCGTGAAGCCCTTGATGTTCACAAAGATGTCCCCCGTGAACACCAGCCGGCAGCCGCGCTCGACATAGACCGTCTCGCCCGGCACGTGGCCGCCCGCGGCCTCGTACGCCTCGAAGTGCAGCCCGTCCAGGTCGACCTCGCCGATCCGCTCCAGAAGTCCGCCGCTCCAGGCGTGCCCGCCGCCGATGACGTGCATGTTTTTGGTAGAGAGCGTTTTGTAGTGCGAGAGCAGCTTGCTGATGCGCAGATAGGGCGCGTGGGCGGGATTCTGCTCGCGCAGATTGGGCCTGCCCTCCCGCTCGAGGACGAAGTTGTCGCGGGCTCTGCGGCTCAGATACACCCGGTCGAATGCCTCCGCCAGACCGACGTGGTCGACGTCCGCGTGCGTGAGCAGCAGAATCTTTTCGCGCAGGTCGAAATCCGGCACCGTCTTGCGCAGCCAGGCCAGATTCTCCCCGCGGTAGCAGGGAAACCCGCCGTCCACGCAGAGCAGGCGGTCGGGGAGCAGCATCACGCAGAGATTGCTGCCGCAGGGCGGCTCGAGCAGCGTGAGGCTGCGCCCGCCCGGCAAATCGTGCTCGGTGACGCGCATCTGGAACCGCTCGCCCCGGTACTGCACCAGCCCCTCGGCGAACTTGCCGATGTAGTCGAAGGTCTTGTAGGGTGGGCTGTTCTGCTGCGTCAGCATCTCCATGATGAGATTCGCGTCCACGATGAGGCTGCTCTTGTCCCGCTCGTCAAGCCCGTTCTGGGCCGCGATCCGGTTGGCGAAGGACATGTAGAACACCGTGTTGTCGAGCGCGCTGCCCGTCGGATTGTAGTTGAGAATCTTGATCTCGCAGAGCTGCGACGCGCTTTTCAGAAAGCTTGCGACGCTCTCCCCGCTTTCCACGAACAGGCCCATGCGGAACTCCTGGTACGGCGAGCCGTCGCCCTGCGAGCTGATGTAGGAGATGTTGAACTGGTACTGCCCGATGAGCTCCAGGATCGGCTGCACCGTGCCCGGCATGTCGCGCAGGTGAAATTCGATCAGGATGACGTTCCCGAAACCCTTGTTCGGCAGATAGCCGATCTCGCCCAGGCGGCGCTCGGCCTGCCCGATGGCCTCGGCCTCGCCCTCGACGTCGATAAAGAGCATGTGCGTGTCGACCGCCTTGTTGTAGCTCACGCGCGTGATGTTGAGCCCGAGCCCCGAGAGGATGCGGCTCGCGGCCAGAAACGCCCCGACCTTGTCGGGCATGACGGTGGTAAAGGTTTTTTTCATGTGCGGCTCCTCATTCGTAGACGGCGTATTGCTCCAGCAGCGCGGCGAACGCGCGCAGGCCCGCCTCGTCCGCCTCGGTGAAGCGGTCCCGGACGGGACTGTCGAGATCCAGCACGGCTCTCGGCGCGCCCTGGCAGCGGAGCGGCAGCACGATTTCGGCGTTCGAGGCCGAATCGCAGGCGATGTGGCCCGGGAACGCGTGCACGTCCGCCACGCGCAGCACGCGCCCGTCCCGCACCGCCGCGCCGCAGACGCCGCGGCCCGGCCCGATGCGGATGCAGGCGGGTTTTCCCTGGAACGGCCCCAGCACGAGCGCGTCGCCCCGCAGGATATAAAAGCCCGCCCAGTTGATCTCCGGCAGCGCCTGCCACAAAAGCGCCGAGGCGTTGGCGAACAGCGGCACATAGAAGGGCTCCGCCCGGCAGAAGGTTTCAAGCTGCTCCAGCAGCAGCCGGTAGTCCGTCATAAAGGATTCCTCCGTACAGCTGATTTTGACCATATTCTAACAGCTTTTTCCGCGAAAAACAATCGCCGCGCTTTCCTCGTCCGCGGCCGTATGATACAATGGAACAAACAGGCCCGCGCACGCGGGACAAACGGAGGAGACGCCATGAAAACAGTCAAGCTCGGCAAAACCGGTCTCATCGTCACCAAAACCGCCATGGGCTGCCTGCCCGTGCAGCGCTGCTCCACGCAGGACGCCGTGCGGCTCATCCGCGCCGCCTTCGACGGCGGCATCAACTTCTTCGACACCGCCAACGCCTACACGGACAGCGAGGAGAAGGTCGGCCTCGCGCTGGCGGACGTGCGCGGGCGCGTGATCCTCGCGACCAAGAGCGAGGGCCGCGACAAAAAGACCTGCGCCGCGCACATTGAAAACAGCCTGCGGCTTTTAAAAACCGACTGTCTCGACCTCTTCCAGTTCCACTGCTGCGAGGTGCTGCCCGACCCAGGCGACCCGGACGGCGCCTTCGCCGCCGCGCTCGAGGCCAGGGCGGCCGGCAAGCTCCGCCACATCGGCATCACGACGCACCGCATCGCGGTGGCCGAGGCGGCCATCGCCTCCGGCCATTTCGAGACGCTGCAGTTCCCGTTCAGCTATCTGTCCTCCGAGCGCGACCTCGCGCTCGCGGAGAAGTGCCGGCAGGCCGACATGGGCTTCATCGCCATGAAGGGCCTCGCGGGCGGGCTGCTCACCAATCCCGAGGCTTGCGCCGCCTTCATGAACGAGTACGACAACGTCGTGCCGATCTGGGGCATCCAGACGATGGAGGAGCTCGGCCAGTGGCTCGAAACCGCGCGGACCGAGCCGCGCCTCACGGACGGGCTGCGCGCCGTCATTGAGGCCGACCGCAGAAATCTGCAGGGCGCGTTCTGCCGCGGCTGCGGCTACTGCATGCCCTGCCCGCAGAACATCGAGATCCGCAACTGCGCCCGCATGAACATGCTGCTGCGCCGCAGCCCCTGGCAGCAGTATTTCACGCCCGAGTGGCGGGAGAAGATGGCGAACATCGAAAACTGCATCGGCTGCCGTCAGTGCGCCGAGAAATGCCCCTACCAGCTCGACACGCCGAACGTGCTCCGGTACATGCTGCAGGACTACCGCGAATTTTACGAGGCGCACAAAAAAGAGCTGTAAGCCCCTTGACATGGACGCGGCGTCAGCGTGTATGCTCTTTTTGAGGTGAGGAACGATGGACTATCCGGTGCACGAGCTGGCGAAGCTCTCGGGCGTCAGCACGAGGACGCTGCGCTACTACGACGCGATCGGCCTGCTGCGGCCGCTGCGCACCGGGGGCGGCGGCTGCCGCGTCTACGGCCCGCGCGAGGTCGACCGGCTGCAGGAGATCCTGTTCTACCGGGCGCTGGGCGTGCCGCTGGCGGAGATCGGGCGCATCCTGGACGACCCGGGCTACGACCGCGCGGCCTCGCTCCGCGCGCATCTTTCCTCTCTTCAGGCCGAAAAACAGCAGCTGGAGGCGCTGATCGCCAACGTGGCGAAGACGCTCTCCAGCATGAAAGGAGAGAGCATCATGCAGGACAGGGAAAAATTCGAGGGATTTCAGAAAAAGACGCTGGCGGAGAACGAGGCGGCCTACGGCCGCGAGCTGCGCGGGCGGTTCGGAGACGAGGCGATCGACGCCTCGAACGCAAAATTTCTGAACATGCGCCAGGAGGACTGGGCGAAGGCCGAGTCGCTCCGTGCCGCGTACGAGGATCTTTTGCAAAAGGCGCTGGCCGCGGGCGACCCGGCTGCGCCCGACGCGCAGGAGGCCTGCCGGCTGCACGGGCAGTGGCTGCGGCTGTTCTGGCGCGAGGGCAGCTATTCCAGGGCCGCCCAGGCCGCTCTGGGGGAGGGCTACGCCTCGGACGAACGCTTCCGCGCCTACTATGAAAAGCTGGGCCCCGGCTGCGCGGATTTCTTCCGCGACGCCCTCGCCGTCTACGCCCGTTCCTGAACGGGAACATCAAAAACGCCCTCATCCCCGGGTCCTCCGGCCCCGGGATGAGGGCGTTTTTTCCGCACGGCTCATTCTTTTTTCTTCCAGCTGCGATTCCCGGCCCCGATTTGACAAAAAATTCATCCTTATCCCCGTAAAATCATACTTTAGAAGGATTACAAACGCGGACGTTTTCGCTATACTGGGATTATCAGGTATGATGGAGGCGCCTATGAACACTGTACCCCCCGTTGTCGTCAAGCCCTCTCTGGAAAATCTCCTTGCCGCCAACTGGGAGCACTGCCGGGTGATCCTCTTTTCGGCCCCCTGCGGCTGCGGGAAAACGACCACCGCCGCGGCCCTGCTGCGTGGGCGGCACTGCGTCTCGGCCGACGCGGCCGAGACGGATTTCGCCTCGATTCGGTTTCCCAGGAACTGCGAAGCCGTGCTGATCGACAATCTGCAGCAGCTGACCGATCCGACCCGCCAGCAGGCGCTGGTGGAGCTCATCCGCTGCCGGACCGAGCTGCATTTCGTGCTGCTCGGCCGCTGCCGCGTGCCGGGCTGGCTCATGCCGTTCCAGGTCTCGGGGCTGATGCTCGTGCTGGACACGGAGGCGCTGCTGCTCGACCGGGCCAGCGCCCGCCGGATGCTCGAGGGCGCGGGGCTGACCGTCAGCCCGGACGACATGACCGCCATCCAGCAGGATTTCAAGGGCTATCCTCTGAGCCTCACCTTTCTCTGCGCGCATCTGGAGCCGGACGCGCCCTATACCCGCGCCGTGTTCGACGCCTGCCGGCGCGATCTGTTCGTCTACTATGACGACGCCGTGTTCCGCCGCTTCGACGAGCCGCTGCGCCAGCTGCTGGTCAGTCTCGCCCCATTCGGCACATTCACGGTCGAGCTCGCGCGGATGGTCAGCGGCGACCCGCACGCGGGCGAGCGGCTCGGGCTCCTGCAGCGCGACACCGCCATGCTCCTCGCGGAGGGGCTGGACTCCTTCCGCTTCTGGCCCATCTTCCGCGTCTTTCTCCAGTGGGAGATGCAGCAGCATCTGATCGGCTCCGAGCAGCGCATCCTCTACAGCCGCGCCGCGCTCTACTACGAGCTGCAGGGCGAGCTGCGCGAGGCGCTCCGCTTCTACGCCCTCGCGGGCGAGCAGAGCAAGATCTCGGCTCTGCTCGTCAAGAACGCCGAGCAGCACCCCGGCGTCGGCCACTACCGCGAGCTGCAGGACTATTATTTCGCGCTTCCGCGCGAGGAGGTGCTCCGCTCGCCGACGCTCATGTGCGGCATGAGCATGCTGAGCGCCATGTGCCTCGACTACGAGAGCTCCGAGGACTGGTACCGCGCGCTGCGGGACTATCTCTCCCGCCTGCGCAAGACCGACACCGAATACAGGACCGCGCAGTCCAAGCTGCTCTATCTCGACATCGCGCTGCCGCAGCGCGGCAGCAAGGGGCTCACGGAACTCATCGCGAACGTGTTCCGCGTCATGGCGGACAGGCAGCTCGCCGTGCCGTCCTTCTCCGTCACGAGCACGCTGCCCAGCATTATGAACGGCGGCAAGGATTTCTGCGACTGGTCGAAAAAAGACGAGCTGCTCTACGCCACCATGCGCAGGCCCGTCGAGACCGTGCTCGGCCGCGACGGCGTCGGCCTGGCCGACTGCGCGATCTGCGAGAGCAAGTTTGAAAAGGGCGAGGACGTCTCCAAGCGGCTGCTCACCCTCATGTCCCGCCTGGGCGAGATCCAGGCGCGCGGCACGCCCGACATCGAATTCGCGGTCGTCGGCCTGCTGGCGCGCGTGCAGGTCTCGCAGGGCAAGGCCTACACCGCGCTCGAATCGCTCGAGAGTCTGCGGGCCAAATTCCTCGCCGCGGGCGAGACGCGCTTCCTCGGCAATCTCGACGCAATGCTCTGCCGCATCCGCCTGCGCGTGGGCGGCATCGACGACGCGCACGTCTGGCTGCGCGACAGCGCCCCGCAGAACGACGTGCGGCTCTGGGCCATGTGGCGCTACCAGTATCTCACGCGGGCCATGGTGCAGCTGACCGACGGCGCCTGCGAGGAGGCCCTTCTGCTGCTGGCGCGGCTCGAGCCCTACTGCGAGCGCTGCGGCCGCGTGATGGACGGCCTCCACCTGCTGCTCATGACCGCGCTCTGCCAGGAGCGCATGGGCTCGCCCGACTGGAAGGACACGCTCGCGCAGGCGCTCGACACCTGCCGGGAATATTCCTTCGTCTGGCCGGTCGCGCAGTACGGCGCGGCGATCCTGCCGCTGCTGGGCGGCTGCGGCTGGGAGGGCGACCCGGCGTATCTCGAGCGGCTCACCGCTGCCGCGCGCACGCAGGCCGTGCACTATCCGCGCTTTCTCAGAAGGCAGGCGCCCGCCGCCGCGCCCCTGTCCGCGCAGGAGCTGCAGGTGCTGAAGCTGATGTGCGAAAATCTCTCTAATCAGGAGATCGGAGAGATCCTGAACATCAAGCTCCCGACGGTCAAGACGCACGTCAGCCACATCCTGCAGAAGCTGGGCGTCAGCCGCAGGAGCGAGGCCAGAGAGGCCGCCGAGCGGCTTCGCCTGATCCAATAGGGGGCGCTTTTATGGAAAACGACATCCTCATTCTGAAGCCCGCCGCGCAGCCGGTCGAGCAGGGCGGGCGATTCGGCCTGCTTCTGGACGGCCGCGCCCGCTATGCGAGCAGCCCGGAGCAGGCGCTCCTGCTGCGCGCGCTGCTGGAGGGGCGGCAGCCGGTCTGGCGTCTGACCGCGCTTCTGGCCGGTTCGCCCGCGCCCGCGCCGGACGAGACGCGCGCCGCTCTGGCCCTGGCCGGTTTTATTCTGGACTTCAACGACTATCTGGAGGCATAATGGAACAACATCTGAGCAACTGCTTTTCCCTGAACATCTCGGGGACTGCGCACGGGGAATGGCAGGGAAGCCTGCGCACCTCCGACGGCCGCGAGCTGCCCTTCCGCTCCGTTCTGGAGCTGATCGTGGCTGTAAACGAAGAGCTGGGCCTCACGCCCGGCGAAAATCCGCTGACAGAGGGGAACCCGACGCATGGAACAGACTGAATCCGCCGCCCGCGCCTGCCCGCTCCGGCGGGTGAACCGCTACCGCGACGTGCACGACGGCGAGTGGTTCCAGGACGCCGTCGGCTACGTGACCGCGGCGGGACTGGTGGACAGCACCGGCCGGGGCCGGTTTTCTCCGCGCCGCGCCGCCGACCGGTCCACGCTCGCGGTCTGCCTGTGGCGGCTCGCGGGCAAGCCGGCCTGCCGGGCCGATCTCTCGTTTACCGACGTGCCGGGGGACACGCCGTTCGCCCCGGCCGTGCGCTGGGCCGTGCAGAAGCGGCTTCTCTCCACTCTGCCGGACGGCCGCTTCTGTCCCGGCGCCCCCGTCACGCGCGAGCAGGTCGTGCTGGCGCTCTATCGCTATGCCCGTCTGCTGGGCTGCGACACGCCGCCCAACAGCGAGGCCGTCCTGGGCTATCAGGACTACGCCGGCATCACGGGCAGCGCCGCCCCGGCGATGAGCTGGGCCGTCGGCGCGGGTCTCATCTGGGGCAGCGACCGGCGCCTGCGCCCGCAGCGCAAGGCCTCGCGCGCCGAGCTGGCCGCCATGCTGCAGCGCTTCCGCCGCAATATCACGCAAAACTGACCCTGCCGCTTGTCGCGGCAGGGTCAGTTTTTTGGGTCGGAAAAGGCCTCGCGGCGCAGGCGCCGCGAGGCTGAAACACACTATTCCGGCAGCAGCTCCAGCTCGCTCTCGCCCAAAACCGTGACGCCGTTCTGCTCCAGGAGCGCGGCGGCGGCGCCGCTGCCCGGTATCAGCACGCCGGAAAAGCTCCCGTCGTAAATGCGGCCATGGCCGCAGGACGGGCTGCGCTCCTTCAGGATCGCATACCGGCAGCCGTAAATCTGCGCCAGCCGGAGCGCCTCCTGCGCGCCGCGGCCGTATTCCTCCGTCACGTCGCGCCCGCTTTTCGTGACCACGCGGCCCGCGCGGTGCTCGGAGGGCTCGCGCGGCGTCGGCAGCCCGCCCAGCTGCTCCGGGCAGACCGGGATCAGCGTGTGGCGCTCCCTGAGCGCCAGCACCGCCGGCGAGGGGGCCGGCACGCCGTTGTAGCGGCAGTTGACGCCGAGCAGGCAGGCGCTCACGAGGATGTTCATGCGCGCGCCCTCGCGTCGAGCCACGAGACCGCGGAGAGCGCCGCCACGTTGCCCTCGCCCGCCGCCTTCACATACTGATACGGCTGGCCGACGAGATCGCCGCAGGCGAAGCAGCCGGGGATGTTCGTGGCCATCAGCCGGTCGACCGCGACGCGGTTCCCCTCGGTCGCGAGGCCCGGCACGAGCTGGCCGGGGAACACGCTCTCGCGCAGGACGAACACGCCGTTCACCTCGTAGCTGCCGGCGTTCGTGGTCAGGATTTTGCCGTGCTCGTCCCGGGAGATGGAGACCGGCGTCTCGCGCACGACCTCGACGCCCTCACGCAGATGCGGCTCGGCCTTGTACTGCGGGAAATAGAGCACGCGCGAGGCGATCTCCGAGAGGAAGTCCGCCTCGGCCTCCTCCCTGGGGCTGTAGCCGATCACCGCGGCCGTCTTGCCGCGGTAGAGGGGCGCGTCGCAGGTGGCGCAGTAGCTCACGCCCTGGCCCAAAAGCTCCGCCTCGCCGGGCAGCGGCCTGCCCGCCGTGACGCCCGCGGCGAGGATGACCGCCGAGGCCTCGTACATCTGATTGGACGTCGTCTGCAGGGCGAAATAATCCCCCATGCTGTAGACGGCGCTGACCTTTTCCTCGGTGATCGCGATGCCCAGCTGATCCAGGTGGCGGCGGAACGCCGCCGCGAGCTCGGCCCCGGGGATGTCCGGCAGGCCGGGATAGTTCTGGATGGCGTGCGCCTTCTGCAGCTTGTCGCTCAGATTTGCGCTGCCCAGCAGCAGGATGTTTTTGTTGCGGATCTTCGCGGTGATGGCGGCGGAGACGCCCGCCGGGCCGGTTCCGAGAATGGCGATGTCATAGCGTGCCATGGCTGTCCCTCCCAATAGCCCGCGCCGCGGCGCGGGCTCCTTTTTCTTCTATTATGTCGGACGCCCGACCCCTTGTCAATCCCCGCCGAGCGCCGCCGTTTTTTCCAGCAGCTTCTGGTACACGACGCGCATCTCCGGCTCCGACGAGGCCGCGAGCAGCTCCGCGTTGTCGAACCAGCGCACCGCGCGGTTTTCGTCCGGCTTCGGGCGGATGGGGCTGCGCTCGTCCGCCTCGAAGAGATAGGTCACGTTCAGGTGCAGATGCGCCGAGACGTGGCGGCCGTGCTTGCGGTGCGCGGCCACGCCGAGGATCTCAAGCGAAAAAATGCCGTCCGTGAGGGGCTTCAGCCGCTCCAGCCCGGATTCCTCGCGCACCTCGCGCTCGGCGACCGCGCGGAGGTCGCTCTCCCCGTCGGCGTGCCCGCCGAGCCAGGCCCACGACTGGTAGAGATTGTGATAGGCCATCACGGCCCGCGTTCTCTCCGCGTTCACGACCCAGGCCGAGGCGGTGAAGTGCGCCATCTCGTTCTGCCGCGTCAGCAGATCGTCGAAAATTTCCCCGTAGCGGAGCATCAGCCGCCGATCGCTGCTCTCCTGTTCATTGTACGGCACATAGGCCGCCAGACTTTCATACAGATCCATTCATACCGCCTCCAGGCCCTATCGTACCACGCGCCCGGGCCTGGGGCAACTTTATTTTCAGGCCTGTTTCACTGGTCTTGACAATTTTGGGGAAACGTGCTATATTCAGTTGGCTTGACGGATATGTCAATATTTTTTATTCCAAATTGTAGAAATCATACAAAACATATTTCAATTTTATGAAATAATAAGGCGAATCTATGCAGCAAGAATTTCCTGTAACCCCCTCCGGCAAGAAGCTGCCCGCGCGCAGCCCCGCCGCGAGGGAGGAACAACTTCAAAGTCTCTACCTCCGCCTGCATGAGACGGCCGAGATGGTGTGGGCCAGCTCCCTCTATTTCCCGTGTCTCGTCGTTCTCTCGGCGTTATTCCTGTTCACGGGCTCCCAGCTCCAGGGCTGCGTCGTGCTGGCAGGCGTCTTCTGCTTCATGGCGATCTGCTGCGGCGACATGATGTCGCTGCTGCTGCCGGCGCTGCTGTTCTGCCTGCTGGCGACGCATTTCTACGCGGACTTCGGCGAGCTGCTCGCCAACTGGCCCATGTTTGTGGCCGCGATCGTGGCGGTGCTGCTGCACTACTACCTCTATCCCGTCCGCCGCAAGTCGGGCCCGCTGCTGCGGCCGCTGCTGGCCGTCGCCGCTGCGACGCTTTTGGGCGGACTCGGCGCGATCCCGGCAGAGCAGTATTTTTCCGTCGTCTCCCTCTACTATGTCCTGGCCCTCGGCCCCGGCATGGTGGGCGTGTACCTGCTCGTCCGGGCGCAGCTTGGCCGCAGCCGCGGCTACAATGTGCTCGCCCGGTTCCTGAACGTGCTGTACTACGGCGGCATCTTCACGGGGCTCGTCGTGCTCGAGACGTATCTCGTCCACATGACGGCCTTCCTGCGCAGCTTCTCCGTGCTCTATTTCTCCTACCGGAACTTCTGCGCGACGATCCTGCTCATGGCGCTGCCGACCGCCTGCCTGCCCTCCGAGGAGGGCAAGACCCGCTGGGGCGCGCTCGCGTTCTTCTATCTCTCGCTGCTTCTGACGGGCTCCCGCAGCGCGCTGCTCTTCGGCACCCTGCTGCTCGCGGCCAGCCTGCTGTATCTCTACCGCAAGCACCCCGAGAACCGGAAGCGCTACCGCCTCGCGGCGCTGCTGCTCGGCGTCCCCGCCGCCGCGGCGCTCTGGTACCTCGTGCCGGTGCTCTTCGCCTCGCGCATGGAGGACGGCGCGCTCATCTCCGCGCAGGACAGCCGCGTGACCTTCTTTGTCCAGGCCATGCGCGACTTCTTCGCCAGCCCCATCTTCGGCAAGGGGCTCGGCAATCTCACGAACAGCGCCATCTTCATCGGCGTCTCCGGCAGCATCGTCTGGTATCACAACCTGTTCGCGCAGATCCTCGGCAGCATGGGCCTCGTCGGCGCGGCGGCCTACGGCTGGCTCTACTACGAGCGCGGCCGGCTGCTGTTCACCAAGCGCAGCGCCGAAATGACCATCGCGGCGCTCTCCGCCTGCGGCATGGTGCTTGTCTCGATGACGAATCCCGGCGAATTCTGCCCGCTGCCGAACGAATTTCTCATGGCGGCGCTCTTCGCCATCCTCGAGTCCCTGCCCGGCAAGCCCGTTCGGGCCAGAGCGGTCCGTTAAAATCGCCAAAAAAGGTCCCGTCCCCGCAGCCGTGGGGGCAGGACCTTTTTTTTACGCGCAAACGCTTATTTTCCGTGCTGGCCCAGCCAGATGAGCAGCACCGCGAGGTCGCTCGGCGAGACGCCCGAGATGCGCCCGGCCTGGCCGACCGAGACGGGGCGGATCTCCTGCAGCTTCTGCCGCGCCTCGACGCGCAGGCCCGTGATCGAGAGATAGTCGATGTCCGGGGGCAGCAGGCGGCTCTCCTCGCGCTGGAATTCCTCGACCTGTTTGAGCTGCCGCGCGATGTAGCCCGCGTACTTGAGCCCGATCTCGACCGACTCGCGCACGGCCTTGGGCAGCGCCGGGCGCTCCGGGTCGAAGGGCGCGAGATCGTCGTAGCCGAGCTGCGGCCGCCGCACGAGATCGGCCAGCCGGGCCGAGCCCTTCACGGGCGCGGTCCCGCGCGACATGAGCATGGCGTTCAGCGCCTCGCTCTCCGGCAGGCCCGCGGACTCGAGCCGGGCGATCTCCCCGTCCACCAGCCGGTATTTTTCCACGACCTTTTCGTACTCCTCTTCGCTGATGAGCCCGATGCGCCGCCCGATGCCGGACAGCCGCCGGTCGGCGTTGTCCTGCCGGTGCAGCAGCCGGTACTCCGAGCGCGAGGTCATGATCCGGTACGGCTCGTTCGTGCCCTTGGTCACAAGATCGTCCACGAGCGTGCCGATATAGCCGTCGCTGCGGCGCAGGATCATCGGCTCGCGGCCGAGGATCTTGAGCGCGGCGTTCACGCCCGCGACAAAGCCCTGCGCCGCGGCCTCCTCGTAGCCGCTCGAGCCGTTGAACTGCCCCGCGCCGTAGAGCCCGGGCACCTTTTTGGCCTCCAGCGTGGGATAGAGCTCCGTCGGATCGACGCAGTCGTACTCGATCGCGTAGGCGGGGCGCATCATTTCGGCGTGCTCGAGTCCCGCGACGGTGTGCAGCATCTCGATCTGCACATCCTCCGGCAGGCTCGAGGAAAAGCCCTGCAGATACAGCTCGTCCGTCCCCAGCCCGCACGGCTCGACAAAGAGCTGGTGGCGCGGCTTGTCCGGGAAGCGGTCGACCTTCGTCTCGATCGAGGGGCAGTAGCGCGGGCCGACGGACTCGATGAGCCCGTTGAACAGCGGGCTGCGCGAGAAGTTCCGGCGGATGATCTCGTGCGTTTTTTCGTTCGTATAGGTGAGATAGCAGACCGCGCGGTTCTCCGGCGCCTTTTCCGTGCGGAAGGAGAACGGCTCCGGGTCGTCGTCGCCGGGCTGCAGCTCCATTTTGGAGAAATCCACCGAGCGGCGGTTGATGCGCGGGGGCGTGCCGGTCTTAAACCGCCGCATCCGCAGGCCCATGGCCTCCAGGCATTCGGTCAGCCCCAGCCCCGCCTGCAGCCCGTCCGGGCCGGAGGAGTAGGCGCAGTCGCCCGTGATGACGCGCGCGTCGAGGTACGTCCCCGTGGCCGCCACGGCGGCCTTCACCCGGTAGCGGGCGCCCAGGCGCGTCGTGACGGACGAGACACGCCCGTCCGTGAGCCCGATTGAGACGACCATGGCCTGCTTGAGATCGAGATTCGGCTGGCGCTCGAGCGTGCGCTTCATGTCCTCCTGATATCTGCGGCGGTCGGCCTGCGCGCGCAGGGAGTAGACGGCCGGGCCCTTGCCGCGGTTGAGCATCCGGTACTGGATGCAGCAGCGGTCGGCGGCCTTCGCCATCTCCCCGCCCAGCGCGTCGAGCTCCCGCACGAGGTGGCCCTTGCCCGTCCCGCCGATGGCGGGGTTGCAGGGCATGTTGCCCACCGCGTCGAGGTTGATTGTGAAGACCGCCGTCCGCAGCCCCATGCGCGCGCAGGCGAGTCCGGCCTCAATGCCGGCATGGCCCGCGCCGATCACGGCGACGTCGTAGCTTCCCGCGTCAAATTCCACGGCGATCCCTCCTTTGCCAAACAATTTGGCTATTATTGTACCAATCCCCGGCCCCGTTTGCAAGCGCGCAGGGGCCGGGAAGAAAATTTTTCCGCGCCGCCCTGTTCCGACAGACTTTTCCCTCCCCCGGCGCTATGATACAGGCACAGCTTATCCAATACGAGCACAGCGCATCGGGGCGGCTCCATCCGCCCTCTGTGCCCGCCGAATCCCGCTGTCCGTCTGCTCCCGGCCTTCTGCGCCGGGAGCCTTTTTATACCCCGGTTGACGAACGCGCGCGAATCGGGTATGATAAAAACTGGGAAAGAGGTGGGCGGCATGACGGAGGAAGAGCTGATGCGCGAGGCGCTCGCGCTCGCGCGCGAGGCGGGCCGGGACGGCGAGGTGCCCGTCGGCTGCGTCGTGGCCAGGGACGGCTTTATCGTCGGACGCGGCCGCAACCGCCGCGAAAAGGACCGGACCGCCCTCGCCCACGCGGAGCTTGAGGCCATCGGCGAGGCCTGCCGGACGCTCGGCGGCTGGCGGCTGTGGCAGTGCGCGCTCTATGTGACGCTCGAGCCCTGCCCCATGTGCGCGGGAGCCATTCTGAACGCGCAGCTCCCGCGCGTCGTCTACGGCGCCAAAAATCCGCGCGAGGGCTCCTGCGGCTCGCTCATCGACCTGTTCTCGCTCCCGCAGCACCAGAAGCCCGTCGTCGTCTCCGGCCTTTTGGAAGCCGAGTCCGCCGCGCTGCTGTCCGAATTCTTCCGCCGCCTGCGCGCGCAGCGCGGGGAGCCGGAAATCCGCTGATTCAGACACATCGCAAAAAACGCCCTGTTGTCAAACGGGAACCCTTTGTGGTATGATAGCGTCATATCGGAAACGTCCCGCGCCGTCCGTTCGGCCGCGTTTTGTTTTACCGCCCTGAAGGAGGATTTGCTTTGACCTACCAGATTTCATCCGACAGCACCTGCGATCTGAGCGAAGAGCTGCTGCAGCGCTACCAGGTCCATCTAACGCCTCTGTACGTCCAGCTGGGCGGCAGGACCTACCGCGACGGGGTCGATATCTACCCCGACGACATCTACGCGCACGTCGCGAAGGGCGGCGACCTGGCCGCCACCTCGGCAATCAATCTGGCCGACTATGTGCAGCTGTTCTCCGAGCTCTCGCGGCGCGTCGATTTTGTGATCCATATCTGCATCTCGTCCGAGTTCTCCTGCTGCTACCAGAACGCCTGCCTCGCCGCCGCCGACTATCCCAACGTCTACGTCGTCGACTCGCGCAATCTCTCGACCGGCCACGGCCACGTCGTCATCGAGGCCGCGCAGCTGGCCGCCGCGGGGCTGCCGCCCGAGGAGATCGTCCGCCGGCTGGAGGCGCTGACCGCCCATGTGGACGCCAGCTTCATTCTCGACCAGCTCGCCTACATGAAAAAGGGCGGCCGCTGCTCGACCGTCGCCGTGCTGGGCGCCAATCTGCTGCGCCTGCGCCCCTGCATCGAGGTCCGGGACGGCAAAATGGGCGTCGGCAAAAAATACCGCGGCAGTTTTGAGAAATGCATGGTCGAATATGTGACCGACCGCGTCGGAAACCGCAGCGACCTGCGGCTCGACCGCGTCTTCGTGACGCACTCCGGCCTGCCGGAGAAGACCGTGCAGCTCGCGGTGGACACCGTCCGCTCGCTCCAGCCCTTCCGGGAGGTCTTCGTCACCCGCGCCGGGTGCACCGTCTCGAGCCACTGCGGCCCGGGCACGATCGGCGTTCTGTACATCACGAAATAAGGCAAAAGCCCGGCTGCCGGCTGGCAGCCGGGCTTAAACTGTCAAAAGAGGCCTGTGGCCTCTTTTGACAAAAGGATTGCAGTCTGCTGCGCGCATATCGTCGAAGCAAGCTCCATATCCCTCGTCCCCGCGTGCGCGCGGGGCCTCGTCCATTCCGCTGCTTCTCCTCTTCCAACCTGACCCGCTGCGCTGGGCTCAGGTCGGAGCCTGTGGGACGCGCAATTTCCACACTTGCAGCCTGTAAAGAGTTTTTTCCGACGTACACGCCGCCGGAAAAAACGGATTTGCATTTGATTTGCGCCTGCGGGCGCAAACTCTGCGAGGTTTTTTTGCAAAAAGCCCGGCTGCCGGCTGGCAGCCGGGCTTTTTGTCTCCGCTTTCCACAACCGGTGGGTCTGCGGCGGATTTTCGCCACCAGATTTAGAGTTTTCGCAAATTTCCCGATAAATTCGCAAAAACAGCAAACTTTTTGTTGACTTTCCAGCCAAAACCCGATATAATAGTTTCGCTTGTCCGCAAGGTCAGGCTATCCTTGCCGCCGGCGCGACCGGCGGCCATACGTCCAAAAGGAGGTGCAACTAAATGGCACAGCTTTCCGCTAAGTATGAGGTCCTCTATATCATCGATCCCGCCGTGGGTGAAGAAGGTATCGCGGCTCTCGTGGAAAAATTCAAGGGTATCGTGGCGGACCACGGCACTCTGACCAGCGTTGACGAATGGGGCAAACGCCGCCTGGCGTACCCGATCAACGATCTGATCGAGGGCTACTACGTTCTCATGACCTGCGAAGCCAAACCGGAGATGCCTGCAGAGCTCGACCGTGTTTTCAAAATCACAGAAGGCATCATGCGTTCCATCATCGTCGCCGTTGAAGAGTAAGGAGGCACAGATATGTTAAATCATATCGTACTCATGGGGCGTCTCACCCGCGATCCGGAGCTTCGGCGTACCGGCAGCGGCGTGGCCGTCGCGTCCTTCTCTCTCGCCGTCGACCGCGATTTCGCGGCCCAGGGCGCGGAGAAGGAGACCGATTTCATCGACATCGTTGCATGGCGCAACACCGCAGAATTCGTCAGCAAGTATTTCACCAAGGGCCGCATGGCCGTGGTGACGGGCCGGCTGCAGATCCGCAACTGGAACGACAAGGAGGGCAACAAGCGCCGCTCCGCCGAGGTTGTCGCCGATAACGTCTATTTCGGCGATTCCAAGCGCGACGGGGCCTCGGGCGGCTTCGACCAGACGCCGAGCTACGGCTCGTCGTACCAGTCTCAGCCCGCGCCCGCGCCGGCCGCTCCCCAGTCCAGCGCGCCTGCGTCGGATTTCTCAATGCTGGAAGGCGACGATTCCGAGCTTCCGTTCTGAATGTTTCCACAAGACTAGATAGGAGGATTGACTATGGCTATGACGAACGATCGTGTTCATCCTCGCAAGCGCAAGAAGGTATGCAGCTTCTGCGTCGACAAGGTCGAGCACATCGATTTCAAGGATACTGTTAAGCTCCGCCGTTACCTGTCCGAGCGCGGCAAGATTCTGCCCCGCCGCACGACCGGTACCTGCGCCGCTCATCAGCGTCAGCTGACGGTCGCGATCAAGCGCGCCCGCCACATCGCTCTTCTGCCCTACGTGGCCGACTGAGTTCATACGAAAAGCCCGTCCCTTTTTGGGACGGGCTTTTTTTGCGGCGTTCGCCCCGGTTTTCTTGTAAATTCTTCAAAACCGCGCTACACTGTAATCAGCAGATCGATCCGGCAGCCGCTGCCGGAAGAAAAGGGGGCATCCGAATGGAGCGAAAACTGCCGGCACAGGCCGACGACAGCCGCGCGCTTTTTGAGGCCGCGGCCGAGACCGCCGACCTCAGCGTGTGGGAATACGACATCCCGGCGCGCACGATCCGCCTGTTCGGGAGCCCCCTTGCCCAGCCCCGGACGCGCCTGTTCACGGGCGGCGGCGTTCTGCGGGACATTTCGGCCGAGCTCGCCCTGTTCCTCGACGAGGAGGGCGCCGAGCGCTGCCTCGGGATGTTCCGCGCGATCGAAAACGGCGCGCCCTCGGCCTCGTGCGAGTGCTGGTACCGCCAGCAGCCCGGACAGAGCCCGCGCTGCGAGCGGCTGAGCTGCACCGCGGTCTTCGGCGAAAACGGGAAGCCCGCGCGCGCCTTCGGCGCGGGTCAGGACATCACCGCGCAGAAGCTGGCCGACCGCCGCTACGACAATCTCTGCCGCCAGCTGCTGCAGGTCAACCCCTTCTCGCTCGGCGCCTTCCGCCTGAACCTGACGGCCAACCTCTGCTTCGGCGGCCAGAGCGCCTACCCCGCCGTCCTCTCTCTGCAGGAACACGGCACCGCGGACGATTTTCTGCGGAGCTGCGCCGCGAACATCGCCGACGAGCGCATCCGCCAGACCTATCTGGCCCGCTTCACCTGCGAAAACCTGCTTGCGGAATTCCGCTGCGGGCGCACGGAGATCTCGGTGGAATACCCCGCGGCGGGCTCCACCGGCGCGACCGTCTGGGTCGGCGGCTACATCAGCATGGCGCAGAATCCCGCCAACGGCAACGTCGAGGCCGTCGTCTACGCGATCAACATCACGGAACAGAAAATCGAGGAGCATCTCTTCGCGCGCATCGCAGAGGACAATTTCGACCACATCGGCCTCATCCTCCCCGCCGCGCGCACCTTCGAGCTCCGCAAGCAGAACCGGCAGTTCCCGGCCGTCTTTCTCAACGAGCCGGTCGATTACGACACGCTCATCCGCCGCGTCAGTCAGAACGTGCTGCCGGAGGATCTGGAGCAGGTGCGGAGCCTGTCCGCGCTCGACGCGCTGACCGCCGCGCTGTACGAGAAAAACAGCTTCAGCTTCACCTTCCGCACCTACGGGCCGGACGGCTCCGTGCGCCGGAAAAAGGTACAGTACTGCTGGCTCGACTCGACCAAGAGCGAGATCCTCGTCATGCAGTCCGACGTCACCGAGGTCTACGAGCTCGAGCAGTCCCGCCATCGCCGCGAGGCCGCGGCCGAGCAGGCCGCCCAGCAGCTCCGGAGCCTGGAGACAACGCTCGACAGCATCCCCGCCGGGCTCGCGGTCTACGAGCGGAAAAACGGCCGGACCGTGACGCTGATCATCAATGAATTTCTCTGCCGTCTCGTCCACAGCACGCGCGCGGAAATCCTGAACGGCGATTTCGACGGGATCGTCCACGCCGGCGTCCACCCGGACGACGTGGCGTACACGCTCGCCTCCATGGAACGGCTGTTCTCCGGCGGCTCCGCCTCCTTCACCTACCGCACCAGGCTGTCCGACACCGGGGAATACCTCTGGATCTCCGCCGTCGGCCGGGCCATAGCGGACGAGAACGGCGCCCTGCGCGCCTACGTGCTCTACCGGGACGCGACCGAGCAGAAGCTGCGCGAGGCCGAGTTCGACCGCAAGATCCGCGAGCTCTCCGCGGTCAATCCGAACACGGTCGCCCTGTTCCATCTGAATCTCTCGCGCGACCGGCTCCTGCAGGGCCAGGTTTTCTGGCCGTGCGGCGAGGCGCTCGCGAGCGAGGCCACCGCGGACGGCCTGTTTGCCCGCGCGGGCGAGCTGCTGAAAAGCGCGCAGGACCGCGTGCGCTTCTCTGCCCGGATCTCGCGCGAGGCGCTTCTGGCCGCCTACGGCCGCGGCGAGCTCACCCAGACCGTGGAGCTGCGCCTGCCGCACGGCGATCCCCGGGAGCTGCGCTGGGTCACGATCTACGTGACCCTCGCCAAAAACCCGCGCACCGGCGACGTGGAAGCCGTGCTCTGCGTGCTCGACACGCACGAGGCCATCCTGAGCCGCGACATCATCGCCCGCATCTCGGGCGAGGACTACGACTTCTTCTCCGTGCTGGACGTCCGCCGCCGCACGACGCATTTTCTCAGCATTCAGGACTGCGAGCGCGAGACCGTCCCCGTCGCGACCGGCGTCTACGACGAGGATATCCGGCACGCGGCCTCGGTCTTCAACCTGCCGGAGGAGCGCGAGGAACTGCTCCGCCGCCTCTCGTTCGACACGATCCTGCGGGAGCTGGAGGCGCACGGCGTCTACTTCTGCGCCTATTCGCTGCACCTGCCCGACGGGCGCGTGCTTCGTAAGCAGATGAAGTATGTCTGGCTCGACAGCTCGCACGAGACGATCCTCTCCACCCGCGTGGACATCACCGCGGCCTATCAACAGGAGCAGGCGCAGCTTAAAAAGATGGAGACCGCCCTGCACGCCGCCGAGTCCGCGAACGAGGCCAAGACCGAGTTTCTCTCGCGCATCAGCCACGACATCCGCACGCCGATCAGCATCATCAGCAGCATGACGCGCTTTGCCTATGAGGATCTGGACGACCGCGCCCGCCTGACGGACGATCTGGGCAAGATCGAGACCTCGAACAAGTTCCTGCTCAGTCTCATCAACGACGTGCTCGACATCTCCAAGATCGACAGCGGCAAGATCGAGCTGAACCCCGAGCCATACCGGTACGAGGAATTTCTCGCCAACATCCGCAACATGCTCGAGCCGCTCTGCGCGCGCAAGGGGCTCGCGTTCTCGCTCGACTCGGCCTCGAACGTGCCGGCCCTGCTGGCGGACAAGGTCCGTCTCAACCAGATCGCGTTCAACCTGCTCTCGAACGCCGTCAAATACACGCCGTCCGGCGGCCGCATCGCCTTCCGCACGTTCGGCGGGCCTCCGGAGAACGGACGCGTCCCCTGCGGCTTCACGGTTGCGGACACCGGCATCGGCATGAGCGAGGAGTTTCAAAAGCAGATGTTCGAGCCCTTCACGCAGGAGTTCACCAATCCCAATCACCCCAAGGCCGAGACCGGCACCGGGCTGGGCCTCTCGATCGTGCGCCGCCTGACCGAGCTCATGGGCGGCCGGATCGAGGTCAAGAGCGCCCTGGGCCGCGGCACCGAGATCACGGTCCGCTTCCGCTTTCCCGAGGCCTCGGCCGAGCCCGCCGCACCGGCTCCGCCGGAGCCCGAGCGGCCGCTCTCCGGCCGCGTGCTGGTCGCCGAGGACAACGCCATCAACGCGGAGATCGCCAGCCGCCTGCTCGCCTCCTTCGGCCTCGAGGCCGACTGCGAGGAAAACGGGCAGAAGGCGCTGGACCGCTTCCTGGCCTCCGCACCCGGCGCCTACCGGGCCGTGCTGCTGGATCTGCAGATGCCGGTTCTGAACGGCTATGAGACCGCGGCCGCGATCCGGGCCTCCCGGCACCCCGACCACGCCTCGATCCCGATCCTGGCGGTGACGGCGGACGCCTTTACGGCTGCGCAGGAAAAGTGCCTGGCCGCCGGCATGAACGGCTACATCACCAAGCCGCTCGACCCGCAAAAGCTGCGCGTCGAGCTGCAGGCGCTCCTGCACTGAAACAAGCGCCCGGACGCTCCCTTAAAAGAGCGTCCGGGCGTTTCTGCCTGTTCGGGCAGACGCAAAAAAGGAACCGCATTTCTGCGATTCCTTCTCTGTGTTGGCACTACCTATTTTCCCGGCCAGTCACCCGGCAAGTATCTTCGGCGCGAGCGAGCTTAACTTCTGTGTTCGGGATGGGAACAGGTGGACCCTCGCCCCAATCAGCACCAACTATTTTTGAGATACACCCTGAAAACCGAACGCCATGAAACGATGGAAAATTAAGAAGACTAAATAAGAGCCTGCGTTCTACCAAAATTGTAGGTCAAGCCCTCGGCTTATTAGTATCAGTCAGCTTGCGCCTTACAGCGCTTACACCCCTGACCTATCAACGTCATAGTCTACGACGAGCCTTACTCTTTTTCAAGATGAGAGATCTTATCTTAGGGGGAGTTTCACACTTAGATGCCTTCAGCGTTTATCTCGTCCCGACGTAGCTACCCAGCTGTGCCCTTGGCAGGACAACTGGTGCACCAGAGGTCAGTCCATCCCGGTCCTCTCGTACTAAGGACAGCTCCCTTCAAATCTCTTACGCCCGCAACAGATAGGGACCGAACTGTCTCACGACGTTCTGAACCCAGCTCGCGTGCCGCTTTAATTGGCGAACAGC
>Ga0183095_10878_pt1 | contig 48583 bp, 43 predicted proteins | sample BioMet4_FD_130346 | JGI IMG/M metagenome (GOLD analysis project Ga0183095, IMG submission 130346) | Microbial communities from bioreactor (seeded with sewage sludge) at LBNL, California, USA - Biofuel metagenome 4 (v2) (version 3) | ecosystem: Engineered > Bioreactor > Anaerobic > Unclassified ...
GATCTGGTTTTCTTTCTATGGTTAGCAATACCCTCAGCAGCAAAACCGGCTTTGTGGAAGCTTTGCCGGGTCTGGTTATTTTAATTCTTATTGCTATGGCCGGTATTATTATGGGGAAGTATTTACCGGGACATATACCGGGTGTAGCATATGTTGTTACATTAGGTTGTATTTTGACAATTCCCGGTTTTCCCGGTTCCGAATTCATTAATGCCTGCATGAAGAAAGTTGGCTTTGTGTCTCTTTGCACACCAATACTGGCTTATGCCGGTGTTTCTATTGGTAAAGACATGGCGGCTTTTGCCAAGACAGGCTGGCGTATTGTGGTTCTGTCCTGTGTAATATTTATTGGTACATATATCGGGTCCGCAGTTATTGCCCAGGTTATTTTAAAAGCAATCGGACAAATTTAAAGAGTACTTTTATAGAATATTTAGTTTGCCGTAAAAATTTAAGGAGCATAATAAAAGTTCGGATAGTCTGGGAACATACGAACTGATTATTATGCTCCTTTTTAGTGTAACATTTGCAAATACAATAATTGTAGCGTTATATTTTTACATAAAGTTTATCATTTTTATTCTTTTTACATTGTTTTGAAGATAATAGTGTAATATAATAAGAATATAATATTAAACACAACAAAGAAGTAGGTACATGGGGAGGAATCTTTATGCATAAAACCGAATGTATGGCTATGATTCTGGCAGGCGGTAAGGGCAGCAGGTTAGGAGCCCTTACTAAGCATTTAGCTAAACCTGGCGTTTTGTTTGGAAGTAAGTACCGTATTATAGATTTTCCGCTTAGTAATTGCCGTAATTCGGGAATTACTACAGTTGGTATTTTGACCCAGTATCAGCCTTTGGAATTAAACTGGTACATTGGTAATGGTAATGCCTGGGACTTAGATGCTGTTGTGGGCGGTACCTTTATTTTACCGCCTTATATGGGAGATGATGACGATGCTTCTAACAGCTGGTACCAGGGTACTGCCGATGCTATTTATCAAAATCTTAATTTCGTAGATTTAATTGACCCTGACTATGTTTTGATTTTGTCAGGTGATCATATTTATGCTATGGATTATGATAAAATGCTTTCTTTCCACAAGGCTCATAAAGCGGCTGTTACGGTGAGCACTATTGAAGTCCCTTGGGAAGAGGCATCTCGCTTTGGTATTATGGCTGCAGATGCAACTGAGAGAATAACCGAATTCAAGGAAAAACCATCTCATCCTAAGAGTAATAAAGCATCTATGGGTATCTATATTTTCAATAAAGACATCTTGGTGAAATACTTAAAAAATGATGCTAAAGATAAAACTTCTGCTCATGACTTTGGGAAAAATATTATTCCTAACCTTCTGGCTAATAAAGAAAGATTATACTCATATACATTCCCCGGTTATTGGAAGGATGTAGGTACAATCGAAAGTCTGTGGGAAGCTAATATGGACTTATTGGAAGAACATCCTAAGCTTCAATTGGATAATCCTAAATGGAGAATTTATTCCGGTAACAGAGACTATCCCCCTCATTACGCTGGACCTAAAGCTAAAATCAAAAAATCCCTTGTTGGGGAGGGCAGCCAAATATTAGGTACGATTGATCACTCTGTAATTTTCTATGATGTAATTGTTGCAGCCGGGGCTAAGGTTAGCAATTCCGTAGTTATGCCCGGAACAGTAATAGAAAAAGGCGCTATAGTAGATAATGCCATTGTTGGTGAAAGTTGTCATATCTATGAAAAAGGTAAAGTTCAGGGCACCAAAGAAAAAGTCTTTCTTTTAGGACACCACAAAAATGTACACAGTGAAGAAAAATAAAACCGAAGGGTGATGTTTCATATGACGGATATAATTGGTTTATTGAATTTACGGGATGTAAACTTTTACCACGAACTAAATGCGAACCGCCCTTTGGCCGCTGTGCCATTTGCAGGGAAGTTCCGTTTAATAGATTTTACTTTGTCCAGTTTGGTTAATGCAGATGTGGGAGACATTGGTATATTGCTTCCCATTAGCAGCAACTCCATAATGGACCATATCAGAGGTGGTAAGGAGTGGAATTTGGCCAAAATAAAAGATGGCTTGTTTTATTTGCCCCCGGATCCTGATGATGTTCATATTAAAGAAGGGTGCAGCATTAACTCTTATTTTAAAAATATGCGCTTTGTGGACAGAGGATTGAAAAAATATATTATTCTTTCTTTTTGCGATAGTGCTTATAATGCTGATTTTAATAAAATAATGGAAGAACACGAAAGCACAAAGTCAGATGTAACCATGATTTATTCTATACAAAATCGTAATTTAAGCGGCCGCAGCAGAACATTAACTGTGGACAAAGACGATAATGTTACCAAAATTTCTCCTTTTGGCAATACCAAGATTGGTGACAAGCTATTCCTTCGCTGTCTCATTATGGAATGTAAAACTTTTAAAGAAATTGTTGTGGAGGCTCATGCTGAGGGCAAGACAAGCTTATGCGAAGAAATCAATGCCCGCCTTGATAAGCTGAAAGTCCACGGTTATAAATATACTGAGTATGTTGCAAAAATCGATTCACTGGCAGATTATTTTAGGGCCAGCATGGATCTGCTGAATCTGAATATATGGAAAGAACTGTTCTTTAATGGGGACAGAAGAATTCATAGTAAAGTAAAAAATGAAATCCCTACGAAATATCTGGATAATGCCAAAGTACAAAATTCTCTTTTAGCCAATGGTGCCGTTGTGGATGGAACTGTAGAAAACAGTATTCTTTCCAGACGTGTAACCATAGGTGAAAAGGCTATTGTAAGAAACAGTATTCTTATGCAGTATTGTAAAATTGGTGAAGGAGCCATACTGGATGGGGTTGTATGTGACAAGAGTGTCACGATTAGCCCCGGCCGAGTAATAAAAGGAACTCCGGAAAAACCATATTATATTTCCAAAGGAATGAAACTTTAATTTTATTTTAGCAATTGGAGGGTTCGTATGAAGGGTTGGAGAAACAAAGAAGAATTCAAAAAAATATTCACCATTAAAGCCAAAACAATGTGTCAAAAAAATGTATCTGACCTTAATAAAAATGAAGTTTATCAGATTATCGCCAGGATGATTCGTAATCTGATAAGTGATGAATGGATTAAAACAAATGAGTCTTATTCGGAGCAAAAGGCTAAACAGGTATACTATTTCTCTATGGAATTTCTCCTGGGCCGGCTTCTTAACAGCAATTTAAATAATTTAGGTGTGGAAGAAGTTTGTGCTCAAGGATTAGAAGATTTAGGATTCAGCCTGGCAGAAATTATTCCCGAAGAAGATGATGCAGGTCTGGGCAATGGTGGATTAGGCCGCTTGGCAGCCGGCTTTATTGACTCGCTGGCATCACTGGCCATGCCGGGAAACGGCTGTGGTATTCGTTACCAGTATGGCTTGTTTGATCAGAAAATCGTTAATGACCAGCAGGTAGAACTTCCTGATGATTGGCTGCATAATGGCTATCCTTGGGAAGTGAAAAGAGCCGATAAGACTGTGGACGTTCACTTCGGCGGCAATGCTTATATGCGTCCTTTGGCAGGGGGCGATTTGGAATGTGTCTATGAAGACTATGCTACGGTAAAAGCAGTGCCCTATGATGTGCCCATTATAGGCTATAGGAATTCTACGGTAAATACCTTGCGGCTGTGGAGCGCAGAATATGCTTTTGATATTTTCCACGGACATTTTAATACAAGAAAAAATAAAGCTGAACAAAAATATGAAAGTAATTTGCGTAAAATCTCTGATTTTCTTTATCCAGATGACAGTTCCGAAGAAGGCCGTCAGCTTAGACTGATGCAGGAATATTTCTTTGTGTCGGCCGGTGTACAGAGCATTATACGCCATTATAAAAACAAAATGCATTTGCCTATTAGGGAATTCGCTAAGTATGTGGCAATACAAATTAATGATACTCACCCCACTTTGGTTATTCCGGAACTCATGAGAATTTTTATGGACGAGGAAAAACTGGAATGGAATGAGGCCTGGAAAATAACCTGTGATGTAGTAGGGTATACTAATCACACTGTTCTGCCGGAAGCATTGGAGAAATGGTCAATTCCTATGGTCAAAGAGCTTCTGCCCAGAATTTATTTGATTATTGACGAAATAAATAGACGCTGGATGCTTCAGGTTAGAAAACGTTATCCAAATAATGACAAGGCCGCAGAAGGATTAGCTATTCTTTGGGATAATTACATGCATATGGCTAATTTAGCGTCTTTGGGCAGCCACAGTATTAACGGCGTAGCAAAAATCCACAGCGAAATCTTGAAAAAATCTGTCCTCAAACCTTTCTATCAATGGTTTCCGGAAAAGTTCAATAATAAGACCAACGGGGCAACTCACCGGCGTTGGCTGATTAATGCTAATCCTCAACTAGCTTCCTTGATTGATGAAACCATTGGCACTAGGTGGCGGAAGGAGCCTGAACGACTGGAAGACCTAAAAGCTTTTGCTATGGACAGGAGTTTTCTCGACAAGCTTCATCATGCTAAACGTATTCGTAAGGAAGTACTGGCTAAATACATTGAAAAGGCTACTGGTCAGAAATTAAATTGTGATGCTATTTTTGATATTCAGATTAAACGTTTTCATATGTATAAGAGGCAGCTCTTAAATATTGCTCATGTTTTTTATCTTTATCAGAAACTTATTGCTAATCCTAATTTAGATATTGTACCTCATGTATTTATATTCGGGGGCAAGGCAGCCGTCAGTTATGGTGCTGCTAAAATGTGTATACGTTTGATAAACAGGGTCAGCTATATCATAAATAATGACATACGTGTGAAAGGAAAACTGAAGGTCCTTTTTCTGGAAAACTATAATGTTTCCCTGGGAGAATTGCTTTTCCCGGCAGCAGATGTAAGCGAGCAGATTTCCACTGCCGGAAAAGAGGCGTCCGGAACAGGCTGTATGAAGTTTATGATGAATGGTGCTATTACTCTGGGAACTTTAGATGGTGCCAATGTAGAAATATTTGACAGGGTAGGCAAGGAAAATGGTGTTATCTTTGGCTTGACGGCTGAAGAAGTAGCGGCATATCAGAACAATGGCAACTATTCTTCCTGGGAACTCTACAATGAGGATAAAGATATTCGTGAGCTGATGGACGAACTGGGCCGCCATCCTAATTTTGAGCCCCTTTATAGAGATCTTTTGGATAGAAATGACGAATATTTTGTCCTAAAAGATTTTAAACCATATTGTGCAGCTCAGGAAAAAATAGCGCAACTGTATTGTGACAAGCGTCATTGGCTGAGTGCCAGTGCCGTAAACATAGCATGTTCAGGATATTTTTCCAGTGATAGAACAATCAAAGAATATGTCAAAGATATCTGGCATATAAAACCCATAGTCAGAAAAGACTAGGGATAAGGAGGAAACCATGAAGTTGGGAAAGATTGATGATTTTAGTACCTATTTATTTCATCAGGGTACAAACCATGCAAGCCAAGAAATGTTTGGCGCTCACTTCACAACATATAAGCATCAGCGTTGTGTTCGCTTTGCGGTCTGGGCACCACATGCCCAGAAGGTTAGTGTAGTAGGAGATTTCAACTTATGGAATCCTGAAGCAAATCCTATGGAACGTTACGCCAAAGACGGAAGTATCTGGCAGGCGTATATTCCCGGCATAAAAGACGGGGATATTTATAAATATGCTATTACAACAACAGGAGGTCAAAGAATTCTTAAAACTGACCCTTATTGCTTTACGGCAGAAGTAAGACCCAATAAAGCTTCGAAAGTGTGCCGGCTCCAATACAGATGGCATGATACAGCATGGAAACGTTCTCGGGGAAAATATAATTCCTATAAAGAACCCATGCTTACTTATGAAGTGCATCTGGGCTCATGGAAAAGAGGGGCAGATAACGAAGAACTTACCTATCGGGAAATTGCTGATCAATTGGTTCCCTATGTAGTTAAGATGCATTATACTCATATAGAACTAATGCCTATTTGCGAGTATCCTTATGATGGGTCTTGGGGTTATCAGGCAACAGGATATTTTGCTCCTACCAGTCGTTATGGTACTCCGCAAGATTTTATGTATTTAATTGACTTGTGTCATCAAAACAAAATTGGTGTTATTTTAGACTGGGTTCCCGGTCATTATTGTAAGGATGCCCATGGCTTAAGATATTTTGACGGAGAACCTTTGTATGAGTCGGGCAATCCTTTGCTGGCAGAAAATATTCAATGGGATACCATGAATTTTGATTACGGACGTACTGAGGTTCAGAGCTTTTTGATTTCCAGTGCTATGTTCTGGCTTAAGGAATATCATATTGACGGGTTACGGCTTGACGCTGTAGCTAATATGCTTTATCTGAGCTATTGTAAAAAGCAGGGACAGTGGCAGCCTAATAAATACGGTGGAGAAGAAAATCTGGAAGCCATTGATTTTCTGCATAAATTAAATTCTGCTATATTTGCTAAAATACCTACAGCACTTATGATTGCCGAAGAGTCCAGTGCCTGGCCCCTGGTGACTAAACCGGTAGAGGATGGGGGCCTGGGTTTTAACTATAAATGGAACATGGGCTGGATGAATGATATGCTTAATTATATGTCCATGGAACCCATTTATAGAAAATGGCACCATAATTTAATAACATTTTCATTGATGTATGCTTTTTCGGAGAACTTCATTTTACCTTTATCCCACGACGAAGTAGTTCATGGAAAACATTCTCTCCTGGATAGAATGCCGGGAGATTATTGGCAGAAATTTGCAGGACTTAGAGCTTTTTATGGTTATTGGATGAGCCATCCCGGTAAGAAGCTGCTCTTTATGGGTGGAGAATTCGGACAGTTTATAGAATGGAAATATGATACTAGTCTTGACTGGCTTTTGCTGCAATATCCTTTGCATAAAGCTATGCAGCACTATGTTGCAAGCTTGAACGAATTTTATGTGAAGCACAAAGAATTCTGGCAGGAAGATTGTGACTGGTCAGGATTTTCCTGGATTAGTTGCGATGATATAAATAATAGTGTCATTGCTTTTGAACGCAAGGGAATAAAAGAAAATGACAGAATTATAGTTGTATGCAACTTTACACCGGAAGTGCGGCATAATTATAGAATAGGAGCTCCTGAAAAAGCTGCTTACCAAGAAGTTTTTAATAGTGATGCTAAGGAATTTGGCGGGTCGGGAGTTATGACAACAGGAAAAATCCTTACAGAAGAGGTGCCTTATCATAATAGAGAACAATCCCTGGTTTTAACTTTGCCCCCTTTAGCTGTTATTTATTTGCAAAAAAAATAAAAAAACATGAGAAAAAATGCGCATATTATTTTTTTAGTGCTATAATATGCTTTAATTACTTTTGTTTTTATAAAGTAATGTCTTAGATAAAGTAATGTCTTGGAATGGACAGGAGGGATTTTTATGATAAAAGTATTATTTGCTGCTTCTGAAGCAGCACCATTTGTAAAAACAGGAGGCTTGGCAGATGTAATGTATGCATTGCCTCGTTACGTACAAAGCAAGAATATTGAGGCTGCTTTGGTTATTCCTAAGTATGGTGTCATTGCCGATAAATTTAAAGACAAGATGGAAAGAGTCTACGAAGGAACTGTAGATCTGTCTTGGCGCAATAAATACATGGGCGTGGAAAAACTTGAATGGAAGGGCATTACAGTTTATTTCATTGATAATGAAGAATATTTCAGACGTGACGGAATCTATGGTTATGGTGATGATGCTGAAAGATTTGCTTATTTTTCCAAAGCTGTTTTAGCTATGCTGCCCCATATTGATTTTAAGCCTGACGTTATTCATTGCAATGACTGGCATACAGGTATGCTTAGTGTTTACCTGAAAGAAGGCTTTTATCAGGATGACTTCTACAAAGATATTAAAACAGTTTATACCGTTCACAACTTGAGATACCAAGGAGTTTTTGACCGTAGTATTGTGGGCAATGTTCTTGGTCTGCCGGAATATCTTTATGATAACGGAAATCTTGAGCAAGGCGGCGGCTTAAACTTTATGAAAGCCGGTATGGTTTATGCTGACTACATTACAACAGTAAGTCCTTCTTACGCTAAAGAAATTACCGAACCATATTTCGGAGAAGGTTTGGATGGATATATTCGCAGCATTGGTAATAAGATAACCGGGATTTTAAATGGTTTGGACGAAAAGATTTTCAATCCTGCCACAGATGAATATCTCCATACTAAATATGATGCAGAAAATGTCTTTGCCGGAAAAGCGGCTAATAAAGAAGCTTTGCAAGCTAGGTTGGGTTTGCCTGTAGATAGAAATATCCCGATGCTTGCCATGGTTTCCAGATTAGTGGCAGACAAAGGCTTGGATTTGCTTACAAGAATTATGGATGAATTGCTTTTGGAAGGCATCCAATTAGTTGTACTGGGAACAGGTGATTACCAGTATGAAGAAGCCTTGCGTGGTCTTGCCGCCCGCAATCCTACCAGAGTTTCAATTAATACTTTGTTTAGTGAAGAATTGGCCAGAAATATTTATGGGGCAGCCGATATTTTCCTTATGCCTTCTCGTTTTGAAGCCTGTGGCTTAAGTCAAATGATAGCTCTCAGATACGGTGCCGTTCCTGTTGTCAGGGAGACAGGTGGACTAAAAGACACTATTGTTCCTTTCAACAAATACACAGGAGTAGGTAATGGTTTGACCTTTACAAACTTTAATGCTCATGAATTCCTTTATAGCATTAAAGATGCGCTGGGTCTTTACTCTTATGCTCCGGTATGGAGCAAGCTAGTCCACAATGCTGTTACCAGTGACTTTGGCTGGGAAAAAGCAGCTGGGCAATATACTAAGATTTATGAAAAAGTAGTTGCTAAAGAAAATGTGGAAACAGTTTCCAGCATTAAGGCTAAGGCTAAAGAAGTTGAAGAAGCAGAGCCTGTTGCTGAGAAAGCTGCAGAACAAGCAGAGCCAGTTGCTGAGAAGAATGCAGAACCGGTAAAGCCCGCTATGCATAAGGTAGCAGAAGCTGTCGAAGAGTTAAAAGCTGCCGTTAAAGCTGCAGCGAAGAAAACCACTGCTAAAAAATCTTCCGCTAAAAAAACTACCAAGAGAAAAACAACTAGGAAAGTTTCAGCAAAAACAAAAGCAAAAAAGACAACCAGCAAAAAGTAATATAACCGGAGAAGAATTTTATGGATATTAAGTTGTATCATGATTCTCACAAAAGCATATTCAGGTCCCTGTTTGGGGCTGTACCTACAGGCGCAAGGCTTACCTTGCGCCTGTCTGCCCTTGGTATCACAGATGAGCAAGTTTATCTTCGTCTGTGGCCGGTGGATGATGGGGACAAACTTTTGCCCATGACCAGAGTACCGGGTACTGATTTGTTTGAAGCCAATTTTAATATTTCGGAAACAAGCGGTCTTATTTGGTATTTCTTTATGGTGAAGGGTAAAAATTTTAAGCTTTACTATGGTAATAACAAGTCAGAGCGTGGTGGAGAAGGTCAGCAGTACGACCATGAACCACCCTCTTATCAAATTACTGTCTATGATAAAAACGCTGTTACTCCTGACTGGTTTAAGCATGCAGTAGTTTATCAAATTTTTCCGGATCGTTTTGCCCGGGGTGGTACAAGAACAGATGATCTTGCCGGCAAAAGAAATGCAGTACTCCATAGCTGTTGGGATGATAAACCATATTATTGCAAAGATGCACAGGGCGGAATCGTTCAGTATGATTTCTTTGGAGGTAATATAGCCGGAATTCAGGAAAAACTTTCCTATCTAAGTAACTTGGGAATTAATGCGATTTATTTAAATCCTATATTTGTCAGTGCCAGCAATCATCGTTATGATACCGGTGATTATAAACACATAGACCCGTTTTTGGGAACTAATGAAGAGTTTGCCGAATTGTGCAAAAAAGCAAAAGCTTTGGGTATTAGGATTATTCTTGACGGTGTGTTCAGTCATACGGGTGATGATAGCCTGTATTTCAACAAATATGGAACCTATCCTACTTTGGGAGCTTATCAGTCTAAAGACTCACCTTACTATTCATGGTACAAGTTCAATAAATACCCTGACGATTACGAAAGTTGGTGGGGTGTTGGAACCTTACCGGAGGTGACGGAAACCACACCTTCCTACATGAATTATATCTTCAAGGCTTCCGACAGTGTTATGAAACAGTGGCTGAGTCTTGGAATCAGTGGCTGGCGCTTGGATGTAGTAGACGAATTGCCTCCTAAATTTTTGGAAAGTTTTTGGCAGGAATTAAAAAAGCAGAATAAAGATAATGTTTTAATTGGAGAAGTTTGGGAAGATGCTTCCAATAAGGTAAGCTATAATGAGCAAAGAGCTTACTTTAGCGGAGGTAAGCTAGACAGTGTTATGAATTATGTAATGCGCAGTATTATGTTAGACTTTATGCTGGAAAAAGCAGATGGTTCTGAAACCATGTCCAGAATACTTCAGCAAGAAGAAAATTATCCGCCGGAAAATTTTTATGCCTGTTTGAATTTAGTAGGCAGTCATGATGTAGAAAGAGTCCTCACTGTCTTACAAGGCGGCGAATACAGCAATAATCAAAAGCGTCCGGAATTGGCAGATCCCATCTGGATAGAAGCAGATTCTACCGTGAAATTTCAAGAGGATGAAAAAACCTTTAAAACCGGACGGCTGCTTGCTGCTAAAAATAAAATAGCTGCAGGTAAGAATCGCAGCTCCGTGGGACAAGATAGGCTTTGCACTTTAATTACCTGGCAGATGACTATGCCGGGAGCTCCTTGCATATATTATGGCGATGAAGCAGGTGTGGAAGGTTACAAGGACCCGGATAATAGGCGTACATTCCCTTGGGGCCAGGAAAATTATATTATTCAATCCTGGTATCGTCAGATGATTCACCTGCGCAGAGATAATGCTGCTTTGAGTACAGGTATATTTGTGCCACTTTATGGAGAAGAAAGTGCCTTTGTTTATGCCCGCTGTATTGAAGGCAATCGGGATGTATTCGGGAAACCGGCTAAAGATGGTATGTTTGTAGTTGCTATTAATAGCAGTACTACTGCTAACAAAACAATTTCTATAGATACAGATGGTCTATGTGTTGGTAATTTTAGGGACATTATACATAAAGGGCCAAATCTTCATGCTCCTGACGGAAAACTGACGTTTAGTCTACCGCCATTAGGTGTTATGCTTCTTCAGCGTATTGAATCTACAGGGAAAAAAAGGGCAGGGGTCTTATTGCATCCAACTTCACTGCCTGTTCAGCAGGGAGAAGATATTACTCAAACAACTTTTAAATTTTTGGACTTTTTACAGGCAGCAGGACAAAGTTTGTGGCAGGTTTTGCCTTTAAATCCTCCCGGGTGGGGAAATTCTCCTTACCAGTCTGTTTCCGCTTTTGCTGGGAATAGTGCATTGTTTAGTGTGACAAGTGAGTCAGGTACTAGTATTAGGGCAGATTCTTCTGCTAAACAGGCATTTTGGGAGAAAAATAAATATTGGTTGGATGACTACGCTCTTTATATGGCCTTAAAGAATAATTTCCAGGGTAAACCATGGTATGCCTGGCCGGAGGATATTAAGAAACGTGATAAGTCCGCCATTGCTAAATATCGTGATATATTAAGAGCTCAGATTGAAAAAATAGATGATGAGCAGTTTGTTTTCTTTACACAATGGGGAAAGATTAGGGACTATGCCCATAAATTAGGCATTCATATTATGGGTGATGTACCTATTTTCGTTTCTCATGATAGTGCAGATTGTTGGGCTCACCAGGACTATTTTCTGCTGGATGCAGAGGGAATGCCGGAACTTGTATCAGGTGTGCCGCCTGATTATTTCAGCAAAGATGGTCAGTTGTGGGGCAATCCCTTATATAACTGGCGGTCCATGGCTCGGGATAATTACGAGTGGTGGCAGGAAAGATTTTCTGTAGTTGCTTCTCTTGTAGATGAGGTTCGTATAGACCATTTCCGGGGATTTGCTGCTTGTTGGGGTGTGAAGTACGGTGCTAAGAATGCCAGAGAAGGACAATGGTACAAAGGACCGGGTGAGAGCCTTTTTGAATTTGTACAAAGAGCGTTGCCTGAGCTTACTTTAATTGCCGAAGATTTAGGTGTTATAACTGAAGATGTAAGCAAAATGAAAAATGATTTAGGCTTTCCCGGCATGCGGTTATTACACTTTGGTATTAAAGAGAGAAAGGGCGGGAGCGTAGCATTTGATACTGATAGCAACTGCTATGCCTACACCGGAACTCATGACAATAATACTACCGTTGGGTGGTATACTGAGAATCTTAGTGACCAGGAACAATTAGAGGTACGTAAGATGCTCTATATTACGGCTCAAGCAAGTGCACAAGAAAATGCTAAGGAAAAACTGTCAGCAGAAGATATAGACCGTGAATTGGTAGAGTACGTTTATAGCCGTCAGGCCAGAACCGTAGTTATTCCTATGCAGGATATTCTGGCACTGCCCTCTAATTGCCGTATGAATATGCCGGGTGTAGCTGTCGGTAACTGGACATGGAAACTTACAGAGAGTCAACTGGAAAATGCTCCGGCTCACTGGCTCAATAGCTTATGCGTAAAATATAATCGCTAGGATGGGATTATGAAGGGAGCAGAACTATGAAAATTCTCTGCATTGGCGATAGTTTAACTTGTTGCTATAATGTAACAGAAAAATATGCCTGGACAACACTTCTGGCTGAGAAAACCGGATCTCAGGTAGTTTGTGATGCAGGTGGTGGCAGACTTACTTTACTTATGAGCTGTGGCTTAAAGAGAGATGGTTTTGGTCAGGTTAAACCGGATGTTTTGTTTTTCATGGGTGGTACCAATGACATTTTGGTAGATGAACCTATGGATAAAATAACCGGCAATCTTACAGATATTATGGAATACGCCAAAGCAAGCAATGTATTGGCGTGGCTGGGAATACCACCCCTTACTACCAAGAAAAGCATAGAAGAAGGATGGCAATCCAGCTTTGATTGGGATAAGCATAATCAGCAATTGGCACAGCTACGTAAATGGTTGAAAGATGAAGCTAAAGTTCGCAACCTTCCGGTCTTTGATTTTCAAGATACCTTGGAAAAATCGGCCAAAGGCAATATGGATTCGTTACTTGTGGATGGACTTCATCCCAATATAAAGGGCTATAGAATATTGGGAACGGCGGCAGCGGAAATATTTGCAGAAAATATTAAATGCAGAATATAAAAAATGAGACTGTAATACAATAACAGAAAGTCATTGTATTACAGCCTCATTTTTTATTAAAAATCAGAAATGTAAAATACCAAGAGCTAGGGCCGTCATTAACCAAATGAGAGATACACCGATAGCCGGCAGAATAGCAAATCTTTGTAAATCTGCTAATTCAATTTTATTTAAACCAACCAGCAAGTAGGTAGAAGGAACCAGAGGACTTAACAAATGGGCTCCTTGACCAATCAGGGCTGCAATACCCATCTGAGCTGCGGGAATACCAAAGTTAGAAGCAGCGTGCTCTAAAACAGGCAGAACACCAAAATAGTAAGCATCATTAGTTAGGAAGAAAACACCGGGTAAACTCAAGAAAGAAGAAATGAACGCCATATGAGTACCAAGAGATTCCGGAATCAAACCAACAATGGCAACTGACATAGCATCAATCATTTTTGTGCCGGTCATAATACCTGTTAAAATACCTGCGGCAAAAACCATACCTACAACAGGAACAGCATTGGAACCAACGTCTGCCAATCTTTTAGATTGTTGTTTCATGTTTGGGTAGTTTGCCATCAAGGCAATACCGGTACCTAACATGAAGACAATAGCAGAGGGCAACACATCAGTAATCAGCACTACTAAAACCAAAACTGTTAAAATAAGATTGAAAGGAACCAGTTTAGGACGAAGAATGCTTTCATCACGTTCGGTGTCATTAGCAGTTGCAGTTACGGATTCATCGGTAAAATTAACTGTGCCAATGCGTTTCCGTTCCTGTTTGCCCCAATGATAAGCCATGAACCATACATAGATGGAACCTAAAACCATACCGGGAATCATAGGATTGAATACTTCGGTTAATTCCAAGTGTAAAGCAGCCAACACTCTGGCGGTAGGACCGCCCCAAGGCAAAATGTTCATTACAGAATTTTCCAACAGAACTATAGCCGGAAGAATAACTGGTCTAATACCGACTTTACTATGAATAAGGATTAAAGCAGAAGTGCATACCAAATAGGTAGTGGAACCATCACCATCCAGAGAAATACAAGTGGCAAGAGCAGCAGTACCAACACAAATCTTTACAGGATCGCCTTTAACCCAAACCAAAATCTTCTTAATAATGCCGTCGAACATGTCTGCTTCCAACATCAAACTGAAATAAATAATAGCAAAAAATAACATAACACCCGTAGGTGCAACTTTTTTAACACCTGCCATGGAAATTTTCCCGATTGTATGAATATCAAAACCTAATCCCAAAGCAAAAAGTACCGGTATAAGCATTAATGACAGAATAGGCGACATTTTTTTTGTCATAATTAATGCCATAAAGACAACAATCATTACGAATCCAGCAATTGCTAAATACATAATTCATTCCTCCCTTTTAAGACATTACCTAATTTGCCTATAATTTGACTGGAAAAGAGAAGAGGGCAAAATGCTTTTCTCTCTGTATAAGAAATATAATTATTTGCCCCTCACCCCCGATTTCTGTTTTTTCAATTTATTTTACCCTTATGATTTGCCACATTCTTATTTTATTCTAACATTACTGCAGTTCTGTCAGAAATATAAGCAGAAAAAAACAACGTGACATCTTTGTTTTACAGCCTCTTACTAACATATTCTACGATTTTCACCTAGATAGTAGCACAGAGATTTCAATAAAACTAATACTAATAATCCAATAGCATTCATAAGTGAAAAATTATGGAAAGCCCCTATATAGACCCCAGCAGGAATTGTCTGAAATAAAAAAAAAGTCGGAAAAGACATCATAACTAAAAGTCTTTTTGAAAAGTACTATTTAATCATTAAACTATTAGAAAAATGTTATTTATTGAATAAGGTTTTTGGTATTGGCAAATAATAGTTTGATGGTATAGAATGTTCAAAGTTACAATAGTATGATATAGTTATCATAGCTAGATTTAAAAAATGAGGCTTGGTTTCATTAAACTAATTTTAGCTTAGGAGGCGGAAAGAAAATGGATGCATTATTATTACAATATCCATGGCTTGATGAATTATTAATGGGCTTTTTAGGACTCAGTTGGAAACATGTGGTCATGTGGATTATAAGCGGCTTGCTGATTTATTTGGCAGTACGCAAAGGATATGAGCCTAATTTATTGCTACCCATTGGTTTTGGAGCTTTATTGGCAAATATTCCGGCTTCCTCTGCTGTTTCTCAGGTTGTGGGAGAAGAAGGGTTCCTCTGGACCTTGTATAAAGCCGGCATAGCCAATGAACTGTTTCCTGTTTTGATTTTTATAGCTATTGGTGCTATGTGCGATTTTACCCCACTGATTCAGCGGCCTATTGTTATGTTGTTTGCAGCAGCGGCCCAGCTGGGAATTTTTGGTACGGCAGTATTAGCCACTTTATTGGGCTTTACCTTTCCCCAGGCAGCTTCCATAGGCATCATTGGTGCTGCTGACGGTCCTACCACTATTTATGTGGCCAGCCGGTTTGCCCAGGATCTGTTGGCACCTCTGTCGGTGGCGGCTTATTCGTATATGTCGCTGGTTCCTGTTATTCAGCCTCCTGTAATCAGGGCACTGACCAGCAAAAAAGAGCGGCAGATTAAAATGGGCTATCAGGAAGAGAAACCTGTTTCTCAGACAACCTTATTCATATTCCCTATTATGGTAGTGATGATTGCCGGCATTGTGGCACCTATTTCCGTAGCTTTGATCGGTAGTCTTATGTTTGGCAATGTAATTAAGGTCTCAGGTGTCGTTGATAATTTATCCAAATGTGCCCAGGGAGAATTGGCTAATTTAACCACTTTGCTTTTGGGTATTACCATTGGGGGAACCATGACAGCTGACAAGTTTTTAACTCCCCAGGTTGCCTTGATTATGGCTTTAGGTGCAGTGGCATTTGTGTTTGATACAGCAGGTGGAGTGCTCTTTGCTAAATTGCTTAACCTCTTTTGCAAAACCAAGATTAATCCTATGATTGGTGCCTGCGGCATTTCTGCTTTTCCTATGTCAGGCAGGGTAGTGGCAAAAATGGCCTTGGAAGAAGATCACAGCAATTTCATTATTCAACATGCAATCGGTGTTAACGTAGCAGGACAGATTGCTTCAGTAGTGGCAGGGGGTCTGGTTCTGGCCTTAATTCCTGCTTTAAGCAAATAAGGAGGCAGAGGAAAATGAACAGTGCGGTAGCAAGTGCTTTAACGATGATGGCAGTGGCTTTGCCTACTATGTTTTTGGTTATTCTTTGCTTTATGGGAGCAACCATACTCCTGCGTAAAATTTTTATGCAAAAGTAGAAATTAATAAAAAAATAGGCTGCAGCACAATGACAATTCTGTCATTATGCTGCAGCCTATTTTAAGTTTTTCTTAGAAGTACTTTAATTCTCTCTTACCGAAAGCACCGGTAGCAGGATTAAGCTTAGCTTCTGCCTTGAATTTGGCAGTTGTGAAATATGCTTTATAAACTGTCTGATAACCATTGTCTTCTAACTTCTTGCTTACAACAATGTCTTTAGCATCAGGATATGCTTTTAAAATAACATCTTTAATGTCGGCTTCAGTCTTTTTAATGGTGACACTGCCTGGATAGTTGGTGCTGTTGATATCGATTTCAGCAACCTTACCATTTTTAATTTCCACTTCAAAAACATCCAAGGTAGCAGGATCTCTAAAAGTTACTTCATATTTGTCAGGAGTTTTTGAGGGCTTGTAACCCAGGAAAACGGCATCGGCAGGCATTTCAGCTTTGGCAGCTGCAATAGCAGCGTCTCTGTTTTCAATGCGAGTCTTAATACTAGGGCTGGCTTCTTTAGCAAAGCAAGCAGGCTCTGCAAAACTACCGGCTAAACAACAAGCTACACCTAAGGCAAGAACAAATTTTGTCAATTTCATAATTACCACTCCTTTATGTCATTTACTCTTTCCATTTTAGCAAATTTTCTTGGTAAATGCAAAAAAATATACTCTAAATTTGCTCTTGTGCTCAATTTGGTCAAATGTTAAACTAAAAACAAGAGGGGGACGGGGTATGAATAAGAAAATCAAGCTTTATTTTTTGCCTTTCCTGAGTCTTTTTTTACTATTGTTTACATTGCCCAATATAAGGCAAGGTGCTGCCCAAGTAGCTGATAAAGCTAAAATTTTAGTAGTTGTGCCACATGAAGATGATGATATTAACATGGCCGGCAGTGTTATAGCTACAGCTGTGGCAAAGGGAAAACAGGTTTATGTGGTATTTGCTACAAATGGTGATTACATGTTTAAGGGTGCCACTAGAATTAAAGAGGCTTTAGCAGGACTTAATTTATTGGGCGTTAAGAAGGAAAACGTGTATTTCCTTGGTTATGGAGACAATTTAAATAACAGTAAGAAACCACATATTTTTTATGCCCAAAAGAAGGTGGCTGAAGCACCTTCAGGGTATAAGGAAACTTATGGCACAAAAGAAAAACCGGACTATTGTTTTACCAGATTAGGTAAACATCATAGCTATCTTAAAGAAAATTACTGCGCTGATTTACAAAATGTTATTTTAGATATTGGGGCAGGGGTTATTTTTGCCATCGATTATGATTATCATGCAGACCATAGAATGCTGGCCTTGGCTTTTGACAAAGTTATGGGCAGAATACTGGGACGGCAGGATAATGCTTATTTTCCCACGGTGTATAAGGGATTTGGCTATGCAACTGCCTTTCATGCAGTAAAGGATTTTTATAATTTGAATTTATTGTCTACGCAAAGGCCTATAGCAGGAACTACCAGACTTTATTTTGGCAAAGATGACTTAATAGATAATTCTATTTATGGCTGGCATGACAGAATTAGAATTCCTGTGGAAGAAGAGAGCCGAAATAGGTTTTTGCTTCCCAACAGGATTTTTCGGGCTTTGTGTTTGCACTGGTCTCAGGCTGCCGGTTTAGATGCCGAAAGTGTGTTGAACGGCGATCAGGTATTTTGGCGTCGGAGGACAGACAGCTTGTCTTATAAAGCCGGAGTGCAGGCATCATCTCAGAAGCAAAATGCTCAGCTGGTTAAAGATTTCAAGCTTTATAATGCGAAAAACATCGATGTTGCAAAACCACAATTTACTGATTATCTTTGGATTCCGGACAAGAGTGACAAAGAAAGAACTTTAACTTTCACCTGGCAGAACCAGCGTAAAATCAGTTCTGCATGTATTTATGGCAGCATGGATGATCAGGAAACCATTAAAAAATTGAGACTGATTTTTGATGACGGTTCTACGATTATTGCGGGACCTTTACCAGCAAGAGGAGTGCCTTTAACTATAAACTTTCCTGAGAAAATTTGTAAAACATGTAAGGTACAAATTATGGAAAGCCATGGTAACCGGGGTGGGATAGCTGAATGTGAGTTTTATGACACCAAAGAACAACCAAGTAATCTGTTACCGGTTCTTAAATTAATGGTGAAAGATAATTTTGTCTATGATTATATTTTGCCGGAATCTGAGACTAAAATCCCGCTGCAACTATATAGATTTAAAGCAAAGGGACCGGTCAGCTATGAAATTGTTCAGGGAAAAGGCAATGTTGATGGTGAGCAGGTTCTGCATTTTGCTCCCGGCTGCAATAGGATTAAGTTGAAAGTAATGTTAAAAAATAATCCGCAGATTTTTGACCAGGCAGAATTTTCCCGGTTATCTCAAGAACAAATTGCTTTAGTGCAGCAATTGCAAAAATCTGAACAGCAAACTATAACTAAAATATTAAAATTAGAACAAAGATTTTATAGAGAATGACAGAAGTATTTGTGATACTCCTGTATAAAATATTGTTTATAGACAAAATTTGTAATATAATATATACAGTTATATTGTGAGGAGGAGTAAAAATGGATGTATTAAAAGAAATAGGTAACACAGGTGTTTTGCCTGTAGTGGTAATTGAAGATGAAAAGGATGCTGTAGCAACGGCAAAAGCTTTGCTGAAGGGCGGCATTAATGCCATGGAAGTAACATTCCGTACTGCTGCTGCGAAAGGATCAATTAAAAAAGTAGCTGAAGCTGTACCTGAAATGATGGTAGGTGCAGGTACTGTTTTGAATTTGGAACAATGCAAAGCTGCTGTGGAGGCAGGAGCAAAATTCATTGTTTCTCCCGGCTATTGTGATGAAGTTGTAGCCTGGTGTGTGGAGCACAATATTCCTATTACTCCCGGTGTAGCAACTGCTACAGAAATTATGAAAGCTTTAACACACGGACTAAAAGTCGTGAAGTTTTTCCCGGCTGGGATCCTAGGCGGATTACCTGCTATGAAAGCTTTGAGCGGACCTTTTGTGGGATTGAAATTTATTCCTACCGGCGGTGTTAATGCAGGAAATATGGAAGAATTCCTGGCTGCACCGTTTATTCATGCTATTGGCGGCAGTTGGGTTTGCACCAAGAAAGATATCGCCGAAGGGAACTTTGACAAGATTACTGCTTTATGCGAAGAAGCAAGAGCAAAAGTTTTGGGCTTTGAAGTTGCCCATATCGGAATAAATACTAAAGATGCAGATGCATCCATGAGCTTAGCTCAGTCTTTGAACAAGGCTTTTGGTTTTGCAATCAAAGAAGGAAACAGTTCTAACTTTGCTTCTGCCGGTGTAGAAATCATGAAGAGCAAGGGTCTGGGAACTAATGGTCACATTGCAGTACGTACTGCTTCTATTCCTCGTGCTATTGCGGAACTGGAAAAGAAGGGCTTTGCTGTTGATATGGCTACTGCTAAATCTAAAAATGGCAAGATGACAGCTGTGTATCTGAAGAATGAAATGGGTGGTTTTGCCCTGCATTTACTGCAAAAATAACAGCAAAAAATAACACAGATGCTTAGCATCTGTGTTATTTTTTAGCCTTTGACAACCTTATCTTTTAGTGCAAAGCGGGAAAGGGTGTAGTTTATGAAAATAGTTGTGTGTTCTTGTTTAATAGGTAATAATTGTAAATATAATGGGAAGAATAATCGTAATGAAGAACTCCTTACCTATCTGTATGGTAAAGAAATTTTGCCGGTGTGTCCGGAGGCCATGGGTGGGTTGCCCATTCCCAGAGAACCGGTAGAGTGGCTGAATGGCAAGGCAATCTATAAAAGCGGCGGAGATGTTACTGCTGAATTTGATAAGGGTGCAGCTTTGGCCTGTGAGTTCGTAGCCAAAGAACAGCCGGAACAGGTAATTATGCAGCCTAGGAGTCCCAGCTGTGGGGTAAACTTTATTTACGATGGTACTTTCACGAAAAAATTAATTTCCGGACAGGGAGACTTTGCAGCTAAAGTTTTGGCCTTAGGGTACGAAGTGGCTGAGCGACAAATCAGCGATAAATTTATAATTCTGGAAAAGCTAAGGTGACAAGCTATGTTTTTTATCTTTGGCATTAATCAAAAAGAGCAGCAGCTGGAATTCGACCAAGTTGTTATCTGCAATAATTGCGGGAAATATGGTCATATTACTGTTTGGATGACTTATTCTTATTTTATGCTGTTTTTTATACCACTTTTCAAATGGGGCAGACGATATTTTGTAAAGATGAGTTGCTGCGGTGAAGTAGGAGAAATAAGCAAGGAATTGGGAGAAAAAATAGCGGAAGGCAGACTGCACACTTTGGCTCCGGAAGATTTGCCTTTTCCGGACAATCAGTCAAAGTGGCATCGTTGTCCTAAATGCGGCTATGTTACTGGCGAAGATTTTGAATTTTGTCCCAAATGTGGAAATAAATTATCTTAAAGCACAGTGTTTGACAGCTCCGGCCCATTTATTAATTCTAAAAGAACCTTCTAGAACAGCATGCATATATTCTCTGGTTCTAACCATTGTTTCCCTGATACTTAATCCTTTTGCCAAATTAGCTGTGATGCATGCAGAGAAAGTACAGCCTGCACCATTGTTAAAGGCTCCTGTAATTTTGGGAGCTGTGCTTGTAATATAATCTTTGCCATCATACAGCAGGTCAATAGCGTTGTCACCGGGCAGCCTATTACCTGCTTTTATTATAATATATTTGGCGCCTCTGTCATGGAGACGGGCAGCTGCTTCTTTCATCTCATCAAGACTACCTACTGCTGTCATGCCGCTTAAGTAGGCTGCTTCCAACAAGTTGGGAGTTATGACATCGGCTCTTTGAACCAGTAATTCTTTAATAGCTTTAGCTGCTGCCGGAACCATGATTGCATCAATGCCCTTGCATACCATAACTGGGTCAATGACCACATTTTTCAAGTGATAATGGTCGATTGTATCAGCAACCAGTTGTACCAATTCACCGCTTCCCAGCATGCCGGTTTTCATGGCATCAATACCAATTCCATCTAAGATAGTACGTAATTGCCCTTGAATAACAGGCAAATCAATGACGGAAATATCATGAGACCAATTATTAGCAGGATTTTGCGCTACGATGCACGTTAGTGCCACCATTCCGTAGACACCCATTTCTTCCATTGTTTTCAAATCTGCTTCCATTCCTGCTCCGCCGCTGGTGTCGCTGCCGGCAATGGTCATTGCTTTATACATAGGTTTATTGTTCATTTGATTACCTCTTTTCTCTAAAATATTATGCTCATTATAGACGAAAACTTGTAAAGAAAAAAGACACTATTTAGAAAAAAAATAAGCAAAACTGGTATCTAATATATGGCTTTGCCAGGCTTTGTACACACCCTAATTTCCTTGACTAAGATAAAAAAAACATGGTAAAATTTATTAATCAATAGGCAAACTTGGCTGTTGATTAATTTGAAAATGGAGGCGATGAAAATGAAAGTAGGATGTGTCAAAGAAATCAAAAACAATGAGTTTCGCGTAGGTTTGACACCGGATAATGTAAAGGCATATACAGAAGCCGAACATCAAGTCTTAATAGAACGCGGTGCAGGACTTGGTTCCGGTTTTACTGATGAAGAGTACAAGAAAGCCGGAGCAGAAATTGTAGCCAGCGCTAAAAGCGTGTGGGACAAATCTGAAATGATGGTTAAAGTCAAGGAACCACTAGCTGATGAATACAAGTTTTTCCATAAAGACTTAATCTTGTTTACCTATTTGCATTTAGCTGCCGACAAGGCGCTGACTAAAGCTCTTTTAGAAACGGGAGTTAAAGCCGTCGCCTATGAAACACTTATTGAAAAAGATGGGACCATTCCTCTTTTGGTTCCCATGAGTCAGATTGCCGGTCGCTTGTCCATTCAAGAAGGTGCCAAGTATTTAGAAAAACCTTTTGGGGGTCCGGGTGTACTTCTAGCCGGTGTTCCCGGCACGCCTAAAGCTAATGTAGTAATTATCGGCGCAGGAACGGTAGGATTTAATGCCTGCAAGATAGCGGTAGGCATTGGTGCTAATGTTACCATTATGGATATTAATTTGGAACGGTTGGCGCAACTGGATGATATGTTCGGTGCCAGAATACAAACTCTTTACAGTACGCCTGCTAATATAGAAAAGGCTTTGACTACAGCAGATTTAGTTATTGGTTCAGTTTTGATTCCCGGTAAGAGTGCACCAAAACTGATTAAAAAGTCTTATTTAAAGAAAATGAAACCTAACAGTTTAATTGTGGATGTGGCAGTAGACCAAGGTGGGTGCTGTGAAACCACAAAGGTTACTTATCATGATAATCCTACCTTTGTGGTAGATGGTATTACCCATTATTGTGTAGGCAACATGCCGGGAGCAGTACCCAGAACCTCAACCATTGCTTTGACTAATGCTACGCAAAAATACGGTTTGGCCATTGCCGAACATGGTTTGGAAAAGGCCTGCGCTATGCACCAAGCTATTTATTCCGGCATTAACACTTACGAGGGATGCTTGACTTGTAAGAATGTAGCACTAAGCACTAAGATGAAATACACAGATATCAGAGAAATGATTAAATAGTTAAACTCAGTATGTGTCTAAGATACAAGTTAAGAGACATAAATAAAATATAGTTGAAGATATAGTCAACGGCAGACACTAAAAAGCCGGTTGCGCTTCCTACGGCTTTGGCCGATCTGGTCGCGTCTGCCCTTTCCTTTTTAGTGCTCTGCCGTTGTTTAAAATTCATAAAAGAGCTGTTGGATAATATTGGCAGGAGCATAGAGCAAATTCACAACCTGGGTCAAAGCGACTGACAAATTATCCGACAACTCTTGATATGTGTCTTTTAATTTATACATTTATCTTGCTACATACTGCTTTTTAAAATGTTCTGTTACTTTTGGCACAGTTATTGTATAATAAAGAATATTGGAGGTGTGGCATGAATTTTGGAAATAGGTTAAAAGCCATAGGCGAAATGGTGCCAAAATGCAGGAATTTAGTAGACGTAGGCACAGATCATGCTTATTTGCCGGTGCTTTTGGCACTAAATAAAAAAATTCAACATGCCATTGCCACGGACATAGTGCCGGGACCTTGTCATGCCGCTCGTAAAACTATTGATGAATATCAACTCAATGCTATAATTGAAGTTCGCCAGGCTGACGGATTGACCGGAGTTAAGCCGTCTGAGGCAGAAACTGTGGTTATAGCCGGTATGGGGGCGGGAACTATGCTCCGTATTTTAGATGCTTCTCCTCATGTTACTGCTAAAATTAAAAAAATGATTTTACAACCTATGAATGACAGTCAGGAAATTCGCCATTGGGCTGAAGATAATAACTGGAACATTGAAGCAGAGGATTTAGTTGAAGAAGGAGACAAGATTTACGAAATCCTTCGTTTGAGTCCTGGCCTAAGTACATATAAAAACTCCAATACCTGCTATCAAGTAGGTGCTGATCTGATTCAGCAGCATCATCCTTTGCTAATAAAGTTCGTGACTGAACTTTTGCATAAATACAGTGGGTTGCTCTTGGCTATGAATGCTAGTCCTATAGCCAGAGGCAGTGATAAGTATAAAGAGTTTCAAAGAATTAAAAAACAATTGGAGGAGATTATTAATGAAGAAAACAACGGTAACTGATATCTGTTTGGCTATGAACGAAATTGCTCCGGTACAGTATGCTGAAAGCTGGGACAATCCCGGACTTTTGCTGGGAGACACACAAGCTCAGGTAAAAAAAATAATGATTGCCTTGGACTTGATGCCAGAAGTGGCTAAACAGGCTATTGACCAAAAGGTGGATATGATTATTACCCATCATCCTTATTATTTCAATCTGCCTAAGACATTGGTAATTACCGATATTAAAATGTACTTCATGTATGAGCTAATAAAAAATAATATTGCAGTTTATGCTGCCCATACTAATCTAGATGCTGCTCAAGGCGGCGTCAATGATGTTTTGGCTGCAAAATTAGGTCTGGACAAAGTGGAAACTGTAGCTCGTCCGGAATGTCCGGAGCAGGGACTGGCTCGCATCGGTTTTTTAACTAAACCTATAGCTCTTAAAACCTTTGCCGGTAAAGTAAAAAAAGCTCTGGAAGCTGATGGAGTCGCTTATACAGATGGTGGTCAGGATTGCTACAAGGTAGCTGTAGTAGGAGGCAGCGGTGCTGACTTTATGGAAGCTGTATTGGAAGCAGGAGCAGATACTCTTGTAACCGGTGACGTGAAATATCACGTGGCACAAAAAGCTTTAAATCTTGGGTTGAACTTAATTGATGGAGGCCATCAATTTACCGAACGGCCGGTTTTGGACCAATTGGAAGACGTTATCAAGGGCTGGGCCAAGGACAGCAAGAGAGAAATTGAGATTGTCCGTGCCGAAGAAGAAGTAATTCTGCAACATATATAAACATTTAGGAGCAAAATATGATAAGTGATTTAAAATTAGGTGAAAAAATGGAGCAGCCTTGTTTGGTGCGCCTGCAAAAAATTGGGACATCTTCTAATGGAAAGGCATATGCTAAAGGCCTATTGGAAGATAACAGCGGTTGTATTCCTTTTATTTGTTTTGAAGCAGGACCTATTGGCCGGCTGCAAAAACTGGAAGAGCCTCGCCCTATGAAAGTAGGGGGAAACGTAGACATTAATAAATATTCCACCAATATGACGCTTCAGATTATTATGCAAAAAGCCGAGGCTGTAGGCCCGGAAGATGATATTTCCAGCCTTTTGCCCAGCGGTGGTATTGATTTAGAGGCATACAAGAAAAAGTTGGACGAATTAATGGCCGGTATCAAAAACCCTGGCCTGAAAAAGTTAGTAGCTACAGTTTTATCCGGTGAAACTTATCAGCAGTTTCTTATCAATCCGGCAGGTATGCGTTTACATCATGCTTACGTAGGCGGACTTTTGCATCATACAGTTTGTGTTGCAGAACTGGCTTTGGCCATGGGTAAAACCGTGGGAGGAGTGGATGCGGACCTAGTTACAGCAGGAGCCCTTCTTCATGATGTGGGCAAACTGAAAGAAATTTCTCCCGAACTGGGATTTCCTTATACAACAGAAGGGCGTTTTCTGGGACATATTGCCATTGGTGCCATGAAAATTAAAGAAGTCGCAGGACATATTGATGAGTTAAAACCGGAAACATTAGAACAATTGCTTCATATAATTTTGTCACATCACGGTGATATGGAAAAAGGTTCACCGGTGAACTGTAAAACCAAGGAAAGTTTCATTGTTCACTATGCAGATGAACTGGATGCTAATTTGAACCAATTCCATAAGTGGGAAAGCAAGAGTTCCTGGGAATATAACAAAATGCTTCAACGGTATTTATTTAAATCTTGAGGAATATATGGCTGAATTAAGTAAGGTCTTATTTAATTCTTGACGTGAAGCTTTAATTATGGTAAGTTTTGACATGTGAGTGTGAAAGATAATCGCGGCAGCCTTGTGCTGACGAGGAAAGTCCGAGCTCCAAAGGGCAGAATGCTGGATAACGTCCAGTGGAGGCAACTCCCAGGCTAGTGCCACAGAGATATACCGCCGGGTAACCGGTAAGGGTGAAAAGGTGCGGTAAGAGCGCACCAGCGGCCAAGTGATTGGTCGGCTAGGTAAACCCCATTCGGAGCAAGACCAAATAGGGAAGGGATGAAGCGGCCCGCTGATCCTTCCGGGTTGTGTCGCTTGAATCTGCAGGTAACTGCAGGGCTAGATAAATGATTATCATTAACAGAACTCGGCTTAATGAACACTCACAAACTTAAAAGGTTCAGCCAGCGAGGAATTTTTTGGGCGACTTTTATATGCCGCCCAAAAATTCTCGACTGGCTTCACTTAAACTAAAGAAGCAGAGGTGGTGATATGTTTCCCGACGGGATAGGAGGGATTATCTCACCGCCGAGGCGACATAAAGAGGCAAATATGGCTAAACTAGTATCATTTGTTGTCCCCGTTTTTAACGAGGCGGATAATATTAATGAATTTTATAAGCACCTGACCGCTGTAATGGCCAAGGAGCTTTATGACTATGAGCTGATTTTTGTTGACGACGGTTCTAGGGATGCCACTCCTGTGCTGATTAATGCTTTGGTGGAAAAAGACCAGCGTGTTCAGGGCTATATTTTTTCTCGCAATTTTGGACATCAGAGGGCTTTGACTTGTGGCATGGATGCAGCTGCAGGAGATGCAGTTATTACCATGGACGGGGATTTGCAGCATCCCCCGGAGCTGGTTCCTAAACTGCTCAGACTGTGGGAGAATGGCTATGAAATCGTTCAGACCATCCGCAAGGCCACAGAAGATGCGTCTTTTTTTAAAAACATAACTTCTTCCGTTTACTATAAACTTATCAATGCTTTATCTGATATGAGAATTACTCCGGGTGGTTCAGACTTTCGTCTTTTGGATAAAAAGGCAGTGGTTGCTTTTCGTCTTTTTAGAGAAAGGGCCAGGTTTATCAGAGGGTTGATTAATAACATGGGTTTCAAATATACAACCCTAGAATTTATTGCGCCTCCCAGATTTGCCGGTAAATCAAAGTACAACTTAAGTAAAATGCTGCATTTTGCTTTAGATGGCATTACTGCTTTTTCTAATGTGCCTTTGCGTTTTGCTTTTTATTTGGGCTGTATTTTGGGATGTGGAAGTATTTTACTTCTTTTCCATGTCATATATGTGAAATATATTATTGAAGATGCTGTACCTGGTTGGACAACTTTGGCAGTAAGCGTATTGTTCTTAGGTGGTGTGCAGCTAGTAGGCATCGGTATTGTAGGTGAATATGTGGGAAGAATATTTGAAGAAGTAAAACAGAGACCGCTTTACATAATTCGTGAACATTTGGTGAAAAAATAGACAAAGCAGTTACAATTTTGTTATAATAATGTCGTTTCAAAAAAAGTCTAATCTTGGAAACAAGAGCGGGGGAACCAAAGTGGGGTCAATTCCGTAAGGATAGGGCATCTCGACCCGAACCCGGCAGCTAACTTCGCAGACTAAAATTCGAGAGGGTGGTTTTTATTTTAAGAAGGATGATTTTGGGCGTAGTGTTTGTCATGGCAATGGCTATGGTGACGTTACCAAGTCAGAAGGCAGAGGCCAGTTTTAGTCAAGGTCAATCAGGACCGGAAATCGTGGCTATACAAGAAAAACTTCTGATGGAAGGTTACGACATCGGTATTCCGGACGGAGTGTTCGGGGCACAGACAACAGAAGCAGTTAAGAAGTATCAAGCTAGTGTGGGTCTTACTCCTGACGGCGTAGTTGGTAGCTATACCTACTCCAAGCTTATGGGTTCCGATCTACCCACAAGAAGCAGTTACGGTGTTAGCCGTGGCAGCGGAGTCGTAAGAAATCTGATTTCGGCAGCTTTTGAGTACATGGGAGTGCCGTATGTATTTGGTGGCACAAGTCCATGGGGGTTTGATTGTTCAGGCTTTACACAATATGTTTTCCGGAGAGTTGGTATTGACATTCCTCGGACTGCAGATGTGCAGTATTACAATTACCCCAAGGTTTCATCCGGCAATTTACAGCCGGGAGATTTGGTGTTTTTTGAGACTTATGAACCAGGACCTTCCCACGTAGGTATTTACTTGGGCGGTGGAGAAATGATTCAGGCCGGTTCCAGTACCGGTGTGACGATTTCACCTGTATTTAGCGGTTATTTCGGAGCTAGATACATTGGCGCAGCCAGAGTTCTGTAAGTAAGGTTTGACCCGTAAAGGTCAATAAGGCGGTATTTACTTTTAAAGTAAATACCGCCTTTTGGTATGTGTGAGAGAAAATAACATAAAAAGGGTCCACTCAAGTTGTACGTTTGTGTTATAATAGTGACTAATATCTTATAGAGATGATATAGAGAAAAGAAGAGGGGAATAAGATGAAGATAATTAATTTGCTAAGGGGAAAGAAGGTTTGTATTTCCTGTGAATTATTTCCGCCTAAAGAAGGCAGCCAATTAGAAAATGCCCTGGAAATAGTCCATAAAATTGCTCAGGATGGAGTAGACTACATGAGTGTGACCTATGGCGCAGGTGGTACTGCTGTAGGTAAAAGCGTTGCTTTAGTGGGAGAAATAGAAAAATGCAAAGTGCCGGCTTTAGCACATCTGACTTGTGTAGGGGCTGACAAAGTCAGTATTGATACAACTTTAGATCAGTATAAAGCCGCAGGAGTTACTAATGTTTTGGCCCTTAGAGGTGATAAACCACAGGGCAGGCCAATGCCGGAGGGCGATTTCAAACATGCCAGCGATTTAGTACGGGAAATAAAAAGTCACGGTGATTTTTGCGTAGGAGGAACTTGTTATCCTCAGGGTCATCCGGAGGCAGCTACACTTGAACAAGATATTGAGAATACTAAAATAAAATTAGGAGAAGGCTGTGATTTTCTTGTTACTCAAATGTTTTTTGAAAATCCTGCTTTCTATAACTATATGTACCGTTTGATGGCTCACGGCATTAATGTTCCTGTAGTACCTGGTATTATGCCTATTACCACAGCTAAGCAAATTGAACGTATTTTTACTTTAAGCGGTACTCCTTTGCCTGCATCTCTCAGAGCTATGGCAGAAAAATTTGCTGATAGGCCGGGTGCTTTAAAGCAGGCAGGAATGGCCTATGCCATTGGACAGATTATGGATCTTATTGCTAATGATTTTACGAATATTCATGTTTATACTATGAACAAACCGGAAATTATCGGGGGCATTCGTAAGGCTCTCTCCGAAATTATCAAATAAGCGAGGAAATTATGGTAGCAAGATATTTACTCTATGATAAAAAAGAAGCTCTTAGATATTTTAGGGCTAAAGGCGATGATAAGCAGGCTGAGAATGCCTGTGATTTAGCATATCTAAAACTACGCAACGAAGTTATGCCTCGTTTTGTTTCTACGCGCTTAAAATGTCACGTCATACAGTGCAGTGCCCAAGCAAAAGGAAAAATTGTTCTGGAAAATGGTCTAGAGTTTTGCAGTAGCAATTTAGCAAAGCACTTAGATGGCTGCACGGAAGTATTGCTTTTTGGTGCCACTTTGGGCAGTAAGTTCGATGTGGCACAAAGACGTATTGCCCTGGAAGGTTTGACTCAGGGCGCAGCAGCTCAGGCTGTGGGGGCGGCTTTAATTGAGCATTACTGTGATACGGTGGAAGAGGAACTGAAAAAAGATTTTACAGGTGTTTCTTTTCGTTGGCGCTTCTCACCGGGGTACGGAGATTGGGATTTAGAAGAACAGAAAAAAGTATTTGCTATTTTAAATTGTAATAAAATCGGTCTTACTTTAACGGCAAGTGGTATGATGGCACCTATTAAATCAGTAACAGCCATTATTGGTATAGATTATAGGCAGAATATTTAAGCTTGCCCATTTCGTCAGGAGGCATAATATGGCGTTTAGAGATTTGCTGGGAAAAGATTTTTTGTATTTTGACGGGGCCATGGGAACTATGCTTCAGGCAGCAGGACTTCAGGCAGGAGAGCTGCCGGAAATATGGAACATCCAGCATCCGGAAAAGGTTCAGGCTGTGCATGGGGCTTACCTGGCAGCCGGTGCTCAGATTATTAAAACCAATACTTTTGGCGCAAACTCTTTAAAATTAACAGATACTGGAGTCAGTGTAGCCGAAGTGTTTCAAGGAGCCGTAAAAAATATTCGTTCGGCTATTGTCCAAGAAAAATCACAAGGAACCATACCATGTGACAGAGAAATTTTTGTGGCCTTAGATATGGGCCCCACAGGTAAGCTATTGCAGCCTTTTGGGGATCTTGCCTTTGCACAGGCTATGGAAATATATAAGGAAGAAGTTCAGGCCGGAGTGAAGGCCGGGGCTGATATAATTTTAATTGAAACTATGAGTGATAGTTACGAAGCCAAGGCAGCAATTTTAGCTGCTAAAGAAAATAGCCAATTACCTATAGTTTGTACTTTTACTTTTGATTTATCAGGGAAACTGCTTAATGGGGCTGACGTAGAAACTGCTTTTTCCCTGGCCGCTGCTTTAGGTGTAGATGCAGTGGGATTCAACTGCGGTTTAGGCCCGGAACAAATTGTGAAACTTTTACCCAGGGGAGTAGACTCGGTGGATTTGCCAATTGTAGTAAATCCCAATGCAGGACTGCCGGTAGTAAAAGAAGGCAAAACTGTTTTTGCTGTAGGCCCTGAAGAATATGGCAAGTTAATGTCCGAAGTTGCGGCAGAGGGAGCAGCTCTTTTAGGTGGTTGCTGCGGTACCACGCCTGAACATATTAAAGCATTATGTGAGAATTTAAAAGGACATAAACCAATAGGAAAAACTACGAAGGCTGAGACCCAAATCTCCGGGTATGGTTCAAGTGTTGATTTTGTTCATATGCCTGTAATTATTGGAGAAAGAATTAATCCTACAGGAAAGCCTCGTTTGAAAGAAGCTTTAAAAGCGGAAAATATGGATTATGTCTGCAATCTGGCCCTGGAACAGTTAGAAAAGGGAGCTTCAGCACTGGATGTTAATGTAGGTGTGCCGGGAGTGAATGAACCGGCTTTGCTTACTAAAGCTGTGTTAGCTCTCCAGGCCATTACTTCAGTGCCATTGCAAATAGATACTTCTGACTATATAGCTATGGAGCAGGCTTTGCGTATATATAACGGTCGTCCCTTATTGAACTCTGTTAATGGTAAGGAAGAAGTTTTAGAAAAGGTCCTGCCTCTAGCAAAAAAATATGGGGCAGCTTTAGTAGGTTTGTGCTTGGACGACAAGGGTATTCCTGAGTCAGCAGAAGAAAGATTGGCCATTGCTTGGAAGATTATTCACAGAGCCAAGGTTTTTGGCATTAAGGAACAGGATATTTTTATTGACCCCCTGGCCATGACAATCAGCACAGGTGGACAAAATGCCGTAGTAGCACTGGATGTGGTAAAATCTTTGCATGCTAAAGGCATTAAAACAATTATGGGTGTATCTAATATTTCTTTCGGATTACCGGCTAGAGACCAGGTTAATAGTACTTTTCTGGCTATGGCTATGGAACAAGGTTTAAGTGCTGCTATTCTTAACCCTAAGAGTGAAGCCATGCTTAACGCTTATTATGCCTACGGAGCATTGAGCAATAAGGACTTAGGGTGTAAAGCATATTTAGAGCATTTTGCCGGAGTAAAGCAAGAGATTAAACCACAAGGACCGGAAGGAGAATATTCCCTTTATGAAGCCATTGTCAAGGGACTTACGGGACACAGCCATAAAGCTGTGGAAAAACTTTTGTCCGGTGGCAAGAAACCTTTAGATATTATTAATGAAGATATGATTCCGGCTCTAAATATGGTAGGGGAGGCTTTTGAAAAGAAAACACTTTTTTTGCCTCAGCTCCTCATGAGTGCTGATGCTGCTAAAGCCGGATTTGATGTTATAAAGCAAAAATTTGGGCCGGGAAAGGAAAACGGTGACCCTATTGTTCTGGCTACAGTAAAAGGTGATGTTCATGATATTGGTAAAAATATAGTGAAGGTCCTTTGGGAAAACTACGGATATAAAGTTATTGATTTAGGTAAGGACGTGCCGCCGGAAAAGATTGTGGCAGCAACTCTTGAAAATAAAGCTAAATTAGTTGGTTTGTCTGCTTTAATGACAACTACGGTAACATCTATGGAAGAAACCATAAAGCAGCTGCGCAAGGCAGTGGACTGCAAAATCGTAGTAGGTGGGGCAGTACTGACTGAGGACTATGCTAAAGTAATAGGAGCAGATGCTTATGCCGCAAGTGCTGTAGCTTCAGTAAACTATGCCAATAAACTTTTTAAAAAATAAAGAGGCATCTTTATAATGCCGGTAAAACATTGTGACAAAAGTAGTACATCTAGTACTGATTAGTTGCAACTAAGTACATAATGTTGTAAACTATTAAATATAAGTATTTTTATCCGGGAGAAGATAAAATGGAAATTCATGAAGCAGCGGAAATGTATTTAGAAACAATTTTGGTTTTGAAAAACAGACTGGGTTTGGTGAAATCCGTGGATATTGCCAGAGAAATGGATTACTCTAAGCCAACTATCAGTATTGCCATGAAAAAATTTAAAGAAAATGGTTATATAACCATTGATGGAGAAGGATTTATTACTATGACAGAAAAGGGCAGAGAAATTGCCGAGCGGATTTATGAACGGCATCAGGTTCTTAGCCATTTGCTGGAAGAAATGGGTGTCAGTGAAAAGAATGCCGTGGCTGATGCCTGTAAAATGGAGCATGATTTAAGTGAAGAAACTTTTGACTGCCTGAAAAAACAATATATGAAATTAAAGAAGAAAAAATAGCGGAGGAGATGTGGACATGGAAAAACAACAGAAGGTTCTTGTGGCAGATGACGAAGCACAAATTAGAAATATATTAAGTATTTATTTGAAAAAAGCCGGCTTTGAAGTAGTAGAAGCGGCAGATGGTGCTGAGGCTTTAGTCAAAGTCCAGTCTGATAAGCCTGATATTATTGTTTTGGATATCATGATGCCCGTTATGGATGGACTGGAAGTATGCAAGCAAGTCCGCAAGATTTCCGATATTCCTATTATTATGCTTACAGCTAAAGATGAGGATGACGACAGAATTTTGGGACTGGAAATCGGTGCAGATGATTATATTACCAAACCATTTAACACAAGAGAAGTTGTAGCCAGAGTTAATGCAGTACTGCGGCGCAGTGGTCAGACTATTGCTGCTACCGGCAAGCAAGTCCTGGAGTTTCCTGATTTGATGATTAATCTAAGCGAATACAGAGTAGTGGCTTTTGGCAAAGAAGTAACTTTCACTGCTAAGGAAATGGAACTGCTCTGGTGTCTGGCTTCTCATCCGGGTATTGTTTTTTCCCGTAATCAACTGCTGGAAACAATTTGGGGTTATACTTATTATGGTGATACCAGGACAGTTGATACCCATATTAAGCGGGTGCGTCACAAGCTGAACATACCAAAGGATTCCAAGTGGGATATTCTAACCGTTTGGGGAGTAGGTTATAAATTTGAGGTTAAAAAGTGAAAAGATCATTAAGTACCAGACTCATGTATTCGTACATGGGTCTTATTGCCGTTATCATAGTAGGTGTTTCCGTAGGTTTGTCCTATTTAATAACTGATTATTTTTTCAAGGACAAAGAGAGAGAACTTAACACTAAGGGCGCAGAAGTCGCCATTATCGCCAATTATTTTTTGACCATGGATGCCAACAGCACATCCCTGGAAAGATATTTGTCTTCTGTTGATCAGCTCATTGGGGCCAGAATATGGCTTTTCGATACCAAATATGAACTTTTAGCTACTTCTGAAAAGCCGGAAGATGTGTTTAAAATGGAGCCGGAGGGCAAGGCAAATGCCGGGGAGGAAAACACTAAAAATCCGGGTAAATCAGGCCAGGCTAGACGCGACAATGCGCAAAAAGCTGTTGCTTCCATTGGCGAGCAGATTAAAGCTTCCGGAACTATGCATAATCAAGTAGAAAAAATATTATCCGATGTGTATGCAGGTAATAGGGTTAATTCTCGTATTTTCCATCCTTATTACAAAGAGCAGGTTTTACTGGTTGGCTTGCCAATTAAGTCAGAAACCGGCAAGAAAACAACAGGAGCGATTTTGCTGGCTGCGCCTATCAGCGGCCTAAATAAAGTGTTGGATGATATTTATCTTTATACTATAGTTGTAGGTTTAATTGCTTTATGTATTAGTATGGTTATTGTTAATCGTCTGACCAGACACATGATTAGACCTTTGGTTCTTATGAAGGATAGTGCTTCAGCTATTGCTGCCGGAGATTATACACTAAAGGTAGATGTGGAAGGCGATGACGAAATTTCCGATTTAGGTCGTTCTTTGAATTCCTTGGGAAGAGATTTGGATGAATTCGTAAAAAAGACAAATAAAATGGAGAAACTGCGCAGAGATTTCGTAGCCAATGTTTCCCATGAACTCCGTACACCGATTACAATTATTCGTGGCTATAACGAAGCAATAACCGATGGGACTATTTCAGATCCTGAAGACATAAAGAAATACAGAAACTTGATTAATGGCGAAACAATTCGTCTGGAGAGACTGATTAAGGAACTGCTGGATATCAGCAGGCTCCAGCGCAGTGATCAGGAGGCTTTGGCTGATGTGCCTTTGGGAACTATTGCCAACAACGTAGTTGATATGCTGGAGGTACGTGCCAAAAAACGTGATATTCGTTTGGAGAGATATATTGATGACAGTCTCTTGGTTAAAGGCAACGGAGACCGTTTGTTCCAGCTGATTATGATTTTGGGAGATAATGCTATGAAGTATTCTCCCGACAGTTCAGAAATAACTTTTATTGTAGCAGAAGATAAAGACCATAGAACAGTGCTTTCAGTTTCTGATCATGGCTGCGGCATTCCCAAGGAAGATATTCCTTATATTTGGGAACGTTTCTACAAGGTTGATAAATCTCATTCCAGAAATGTGCCTGGTACAGGATTGGGACTTGCTATAGGCAAGGAAATCATCAGGCTGCATAAAGCAACTGTTAAAGTTGAAAGTGAAATAGGTAAGGGAACTACCTTTATTGTTAGTTTTCCTTCATCAGAGGAAAAAGTTTCTGAGTGAAAAGTGAGATAAAATTACCGGGCGTTTTTGGAGGCGGAGACAATGTTAAAATTCTTTAGGCTATTTGTATGTCTGGCTTTTTTAGCTCTGCCTATAACTGTTAAGGCAGCACCATACGAGGCAGAACCTTTGACTAAGGATGAAGCAGCACTTTTAGGAGTGTATACAGGTAATGGCAAAGTTATCGTAGTAGGTGAAGCAGGACAGAATTTACGTATCATGAATGGTTATATACCAAATGTTAAAGATAATGAACAAGGGACAATTTACTCATTAACAAGAGAACATTATAATGCCTATGTTTACAAAGATGCAGGACCCAATAAGGATCAGGATGGCAATGCTGATTTCGAAAGGGATAAGAACGGCCAGGGCATTAGTTTACGATTGGATGGGAGTATTTATACCAGAAAATTTTCTGACGGTGAAAATGGCAAAACCTTTCGCATTACCCCACCTAAACCTATGGCAGAATTACGAAAAGAAGCAGCCGCTGCTGCAGTGCCTAAACATAATTATTCCAGGACCGCTGATTTAGTGGATTTGGCCACGGTGGTGCCGGGCTTGCATTTTGATTTGCGCTACACAACAAGCAATAATCTTTTTGGTTCTCCTTTGGTTCTGAGCAAAAAAGCTTACTTGGACAAAAATGCGGCCCAGGCTCTGAGCCGGGTGCAGAAAGATTTGGCACCATATGGTTATGGCTTGGTGATATGGGAGGCTTATCGCAGCTGGGCAGATTTCAAGTTGGCAACATTAGCTTTGGGACAGAAATATAAAAATTATCTGCCAAGTGCAGAAAAAGGATTTTCACATAATACAGGCCGCTCCGTAGCTGTTAGTCTATATGAATTAAGTACCGGAGAACAAGTACCCATGATTTGTGATTTTGATGCTGTGAGTACAGCCCAATACAGTGATTATCCGGGAGGCACAGAACTCCAAAGGTGGCAAAGAGATTTGCTTCGCGAACAGATGACTAAAGAGGGTTTCGAAGCAAGCAAAATGGAATGGTGGCATTTTGACTACGACCATAAAACAAAATATCAGCTTCTTAACATTTCTGAACCTTGATAGATGGGGAATGAATATGTTAAAATACAAAAGATAATAAATAGGAGGAATTAAAATGAACGTCTACGATGAAATGAATAACTTATGCAAAGCAATTAAAGAGTCTCATGAATTCAAATTGGTACAGGAGTCCAAAGGTAAATTAAAAGCTGACAAAACGGCAGAAGATATGGTACAAGATTTCTTGAAGAAAAAGCAGGCTTTGGAAATTCAACAATACCAAGGTAAGGAACCTTCTAAGGATGATATTGCCAAGGTGGAAAAAATTTATGATGTTATTAAATTAAACCCTGTGGCAGCAGATTATGTCCAAAACTATGTGCGCTTCCAAATGATGATTGCTGATATATCTAAGTCTTTGGGCGACACCATTAAAGAGGCTGTTGAATAGTTATGAGTTTAAGTAACATAGAACAGTATTTGCAAGAGAATATGACCGGCAAATATTTAAAGAATGCACAGATGAGCGGCTATACGTCTTTTAAAATCGGAGGGCCGGCAGATTTACTGGCCCTTCCCACAACAAAAGAAGAATTGGCCGGTTTATTGCAATGTGTTCGCAAAGAAAAAGAGCCATTAACCATTATGGGTAATGGTTCTAATTTGTTAGTCAGAGATAAAGGCATTCGCGGCCTTGTTATAAAACTGGGCAATGGTCTTAAAAATATGACTTGGGACGGAACTATCCTAACAGCTGAAGCAGGAGTTTCTTTAGCTGCAGTTAGCCAAAAAGCTGCCAGCTTAGATTTAACAGGACTGGAATTTGCTGTGGGCATTCCGGGCAGTTTAGGTGGAGCTGTATTCATGAATGCCGGAGCTTATAACGGTGAAATGAAAAACGTTGTAGAAAGTATTTTGGTTTTGAACGAAAACGGAAAATTACTTTCTTATAATAAAAGTAAATTGAATTTTGGCTATAGACATAGTTCCCTCCAAGGAACTACAGATATTGTAGTGGAGGTCAAACTAACTATGCTCAAGGGTAATCCGGCCGCTATAAAGGCTGATATGGATGATTTTACCCAGCGCCGTATAACTAAGCAGCCAATTGATTTGCCGAGCGCAGGGAGCATGTTTAAACGCCCTAAGGGGTACTATGCGGCGGCACTGATAGATGAAGCAGGGCTTAGAGGTTATAGAGTGGGAGATGCTCAAGTTTCTGAGAAACACACCGGATTTGTGGTTAACATAGGAAAGGCTACAGCTCAGGATGTGCTGCAATTAATTAAAGATGTTCAAGATAAAGTGTTTGCCCATTGCGGTGTTCGGTTGGAACCGGAGGTTCGCATAATAGGAGAAGCATGATATTCGGGGGAAAGAATCTATGAAAAAAGGCTTATTATGCATTTTGTATGCTACCTTAGTGTTTAGTTCTATGGAAATAGTCCTAAAAGTAGGATGTGCTTCCTTTCATCCATTACAGATAACTTTTTTACGGTTCCTGATAGGCGGACTTATTCTGGTGCCATTGGCTATTAAAGAAATGCGGGAGGAGGATGTGGTCCCCAGTAAAAAAGACTGGCTTTTTTTCGCCGGTCAGGGATTTTTGCTTGTGGTTGTGAGTATGTTTTTATTTCAATTGGCAGTGATTTATGGCCAGGCATCCATAATGGCGGTGCTATTTTGCTGTAATCCTGTGTTTGTTATTATTTTTGCTTATTTTGTTCTCCATCATCCCATTACCAAGTTTAATATAGTTTCCATATTGTTGGCTCTGGGCGGAATAATTTGCATTATGAACCCTGCTCAGATGGGTGATGATTCACTGGGAATTTTTTTCATGCTGCTATCTGCCATGGCTTTTGCTTTTTATGGAGTTAGGGGCGAAACACGTATCCGCTTTGGTGCTGTTACCAGAAGCAGTTTCTGTTTTACTTTGGGCAGCATTGAACTGTTATTTATTATTCTTTTGACCAATTTAGGACCTGTAGCGAATTTTCTGCAAACAGTTGGTTTGGGAAAATATGCGTACACTCCATGTATAACCGGCATTGCCGATCAAAATCTTTTAGCTTTACTTTATGTAGGTATTTGCATTACAGGATTAGGATTTGCGTCCTATTTTATGGCTATGCAGCTGACTTCACCTGCTATGGCGTCTCTGGTATTTTTTATTAAGCCGGCTTTGGCAACAGTGATGGCCTATTATTTTATTAATGATCCTGTAACACCAAATATGATTTATGGCATCATCCTGCTATTGCTCAGTTCTTTAGTGACATTTTTGCCAAGGTTGCTAAAACAGGCCTGACAGGGACAAGAGATTGCCCCCTTTTGTGAATTTTAGTATAATACCACTTGAGGTGATAATATGAAAATTACCTGGTTCGGAACTGCCACTATCGAAATGGAAAGTCAAGAAAATCGGATTATGTTTGATCCTTTTATTCAAATGCCCGGTGGTGAGCATCCCGTTGATAAAGCTATCTTTGCTAAACCGCAAAATGTTTTTATAACACATGGACATGTAGATCATTTATCCAGCGTTCCTGAACTTATTGCCACAACCGACATAGTTGTCTATTGTGGACAGGTGGCTGCGACTACCTTGATTAAACAAGGAGTCAGCATGAAACAAATAAGGTCAATTCATTATGGTGACATTATTCCTACGGGAAATATTAATGTTAGAGCTTTAAAAGGCCGGCACGTTAAATTTGGACCATGGCTGGTTTTTAAAACTATAATTAATCCACGCATGATTTTATATTCCCAAAATTTGGTGCAATTAGCCAAAATGCATAAAAAATATAAAGAAGGGGATAATACTTTCGTCTACGAAATCAAAGCGGAAGGACTGCGAATTTTACTTTTAGGCAGTCTGGCACTGGATGAAAGAACTGAATATCCCAAGGATGTAGATTTGTTGATTCTGCCTTATCAGGGCAGTAGTTCTTTGCAAAAGAAAGCTATGAAAATAATTCGCAGAATAAGACCGAAGACAATCATCCTTAGTCATTTTGATGATGCCTTTCCACCTATCAGCCGTTCCATAAATACGAGAAGATTTCAACTGAACATGAAAAAACGGCTGCCTTTTGTGCGAGTGATCAGACCTGAAGCAGGAATTCCCGTAGAAATAGTTAAAGAGCCTGAGATAGAAAAAAATAATACTCAGGATAATGAAAAAAAGCTTGCAATTGAGCAAGAATAGATTATACTTATACATATACATTTTTTTGCATAACTATGCATTCAAGGAGGGGTTGACATGTATAAAGTATTTATTGATGGTCAACATGGTACTACAGGATTAAGAATTTACGAGCGTTTTGCCAAGCGTAAGGACATTGAAGTATTGACAATTAGTGAAGCAGAACGGAAGGATGTAAATGCCAGACTTAAAAAAATAGAAGAATCTGACGTTACTTTTTTATGTCTGCCGGATGCTGCTTCTAAGGAAATAGCAGAAGCTGCCAAAGATATTGATACTATTATTATAGATGCATCTACAGTTTTTCGCTGCGATGATAACTGGGCATATGGATTGCCTGAATTAGGACCTGAATATTTACAGGGTGTTAAAACCAATAAGAGGATTGCTAATCCCGGCTGCCATGCTACCGGTTCTATCACAGTTATTGCTCCTCTAGTTAAGAGCGGCTTAATTCCCGCTGATTATCCCATTACAATTACTTCTCTGACAGGATATTCCGGCGGTGGCAAGCAAATGATTTCGGACTATGAAAATCCTCATGATAAAGAATTAGATGCTCCCAGAATTTATGGCCTGAGTCAGGCTCATAAGCATTTACCGGAAATTGTGAAACACTGCAAATTAGCAGCAGCCCCGGTTTTTTTGCCAATTGTGGCTTCTTACTATGCAGGCATGCTGGTAACGGTTGGTTTTATTAATAAGACAGGTAAGATGCTGGAAGATGTTCATACTATTTTCACGGAGTTTTATAAGGACCAAAAATTCATTCAAGTGGCGCCTCTTAATGAAACTCCCAAAATGCTAGGTTCCAATAATTTATTTGGCAAGGATTATTTAAAAATTTATATATGTGGTAATGATGACAGAATTACTGTTTCTTCCCAGTTTGACAATCTGGGTAAGGGTGCCAGCGGAGCTGCTATAGAATCAATGAATATTGCTCTGGGATTGGACCCTGCTCTGGGACTGGATTTTTAGAATTTGCAGAACTATATTTGACCGAGAAGAGATGACTGGATGGAGACACTGCAGGTAGCTTTTGAGGCAATAATGCCTTTGTTTATATTTATTATTATCGGGCTATTGGTTAAACGTTCCAAAATTTTAAATCCAACTGAATTAAAGCATGTTAATGGCATGGTTTTTGCTGTTTTCTTAGCTGTGACTATGTTTTATAATATTTTTGTGAGTAAAGTGGATTTAAGTTCCCAAATTAATTTGGTGATTTTCGCTATAGCTGCCGTTCTGGTAGTCTTTGTTATTGATTTTGGGGGAGTATGTTTTGCTGTCAAAGACAACAAAGAGCGTGGCGCCATCATTCAGGCAATTTATAGAACTAATTTTATTATTTTGGGAATTCCTATTGTAGCCAATATTTTTGGCATGGATAAAGTTGGTATTACCACGGTCTTAGTTGCTATTATTGTACCCCTTTACAATATTTTGGCAGTCATTACTTTGGAAACCTTTCGGGGTGGAAAATTTTCTGCTAAAAAAATCATTTTAGGTATTTTTCATAATCCGTTAATTCAAGCAGCAATTCTGGCTGTTATTTTGCGGACTTTGGGAATAAATCTTCCATCTTTTATTTTAAAACCTCTTAATCAGATTCGCATGGCTACTACGCCTATTGCTCTTATTGTCTTGGGGGCATCTTTTAGCATGACTAACAGTGCCCACAAATTAAAAGAATTGATTGCCTGCGTATTTTGCCGCTTGGTAGTAGTACCGGGAATTGTTCTGCCTGTAGCTTTCTTTTATGGTTTTAGAGGAGTGGAGTTTGTTACTCTCATAAGTTTGTTTTCCACACCTTCGGCAGTATCGTCTTTCGCCATGGCACAACAATTGGATAGTGATGCTGAACTGGCCGGCAATGCTGTTGTTTACACTTCGGCATTTTCCAGCTTCACCATGTTTATGTGGTTAGTAATATTTAAAAATCTTGGTGCTTTTTAGCAGCTGTTGTCATTAACAACCTAAAAAATAAGAGCTGTAACATAACGATTTAATAATCATTATGTTACAGCTCTTTTCATTATGTAGAGCAATTACTTTACCGCTTCAAAGGTAGCAAATCTCCAGCCGGAAGGAGTTTTTACATAATCGAAATTTTGCGTCTTATGGGTTGCTACAGTTTTAAGGTCTTTACCAAAAATCTCTGTACTAGCTTGGAGAACAATTTTATCTGCAGTTCTTTGGGTTACTTTAAAAGTTGTGTTACCGGCATATTTGTTTACCTTACGACCGGCAGGAGCAACATATAATGTCCCATTGAATTCACGATACATATTTCTGCTGGTTATAAGCATGCTGGAAAAAGTGGAAGTGAAAACTTTGTCCATGGCACTGCGTAAGGAATCCATGGATTTAATCTTGGGGTCTGTAACATTGTAATAAATCATAAAGCCCAGTTCTTTTTTTTCTTCGCCATTAGTAGGCAGTGGTTTAATATCAAACCATTCGAAGACCGGTAAGGCCGTGTTATAAGCTGCTAAAACTTCACTGTCAGTAGGATTTTCCGGAGAAGCACAGGCTACGGCACTAATGGTTACTAGTGCAAGAGTTAAAAGAAATGCTTTAAATATTTTTTTCATATAATCACCTCATAATAGTATTATTCCTTTTCTATTTTACCACATACAGCTAAAATATGCAGGAAAATAAGCATAGTTTTCCCTAATTTTTTGTTATATAATAAATAACGTTACGAAGAAAAAACGCATAATAACAGGAGAGCAGACCATGAAAAAATATAAGGCAGTAATTTTTGATTTAGATGGAACTTTATTAAATACACTGGATGATTTAGCAGATAGTGTAAATTATATACTGAAAAAATTTGGGTATCCTCAACAACCTAAGCTGAGTATTCGGAGATTTTTGGGTAATGGGATAAAGTGCTTAATGAAGCTTAGTTTGCCAAGTAGTTTGGACGAAGCTGCAAGAGAAGAAGCTTTCTTGGCTTTCAAGGAATATTATACAGCTCATTGTCAGATTAAGACACAAGCCTATAAAGGCATACCGGAACTGCTTAAGACTCTGGAAGCCAAAGGTTATAAATTGGCTATTGTTTCCAATAAAAATTTTGCAGCAGTGCAGGCTTTGAATCAGACATATTTTTCACAAAACGTGCAGGTGGCAATCGGAGAAAAACCAGGTATAAGAAAAAAGCCGGCACCTGATACAGTGCTGGCGGCTTTACAAATATTAGGTTGTACAAAAGATGAGGCTGTATATGTAGGAGACTCGGAAGTAGACAAGGCTACCGCTGACAATTCCGGCATGGACTGTATTTTGGTATCCTGGGGCTTTAGAGACAAGCCAGAGTTAATGTCACTTAAGGCTAAATATTTAGTAGATAAACCCAAAGAAATACTGGAAATAGTATAAAGTTAAGAAACAACTTCTATTTTATCTTTAACCTATAATATTAGAATTAAATATATTATTTTACTCTTGCCGTTTTTAGTGCCTGAACTGAGAACTTGGCATCTTCCAGATTAGCGTAAAGCAGATCGGCATTGTCCATGGTGGCATCGGTAAGTTCTGCTTTGGTTAAATTGGCATCTCGTAAATTAGTGTAGGTTAAATTGGCATCCCGGAGAGTAGCTCCTTCTAGATTGGCCTGACGCATCTTAGCATTGTATAAATTAACACTGGTTAAATTGGCATCTCGCAAATTAGTGTTAAAGAACCAGGCTTGGGCCATATTGGCAGCTACAAAATTGGTCATAGAGCAATTGGCATAGTCGAAATTTGCTTCCCGTGCATCAGCAGTATAAAAATTAGCAAAGGTAAGGAGTGCATGAGAAAAGCCGGTGCGAAAAGCTTTAGCACCAGTTAAAGACGCTCTGTTTAGTGTAGCATGGGAAAAATTGGCATTGGACAAATCTCCGCTGCTTAAATTAGCTCCTGCCAAATAAGCAGACTTTAAGTTTGCTTTTATTAAATTGGCATTCTGCAAATTGGCGTTTTCTAAAACTGCACCGGACAGATTGGCATAGCTCAAATCAGCTCCCGCCAAATCTGCATCAGTTAAATCTTCATCGCCCAGTTGTGCCCCGGATAAATCGCCGTTGGGACAACTGCGGGTATTTAATAATCTACTAACATCAGCTGGATTATAGGCTAGAGCAGTGGCGCTTAAAGAGCATATACATGTTAGTATAAGTAAAGTCTTTTTCATAATTAGCCTCATTCGTTGAATAATTCTATTAGACTTTGTCTGTCCTTAGGTAGTTCCTGGATGATTTTCCAAGGATTTAAGGCAGCCAAGTCTTTTTTACTATAGAGAGAACCTGTCAAAATAATAAGACAAGGGGCATCAATGGACCTTGCACAGGTTATGTCATGGGGAGTATCTCCAATTACGATTATATCACTGTTTTGCACAGATTGATCAAAAGAGAGAATCTTCTTTTTAGCAGTGGCGGCAACATGTTCTCTGTCGTCGTTGCTATCTCCAAAAGCGCTAAGGTTATAGTCAAAAAAGTTATCAATGCCAAAGTGAGCTAATTTGGCATGAGCAGCAACTACACAATTCCCTGTTAAAAGGGCGGAAGTAAAGGCAGGGTTTCCTGCGAATAATTCTAAAGTGTCCACTACATTGGGCAATAAATGTCCCTGTCTTTCTATCAAGGTAGCAGGCAGGCGTGTGGCGTAGTCAGTAAGCAACTTGGTTATTTCTGTGTCTGAACAGGAACCTTTAATATCTTTAATTGCATTTCTGGCAATAAATGAATCTGTTCGTCCTGACATACCCTGGGAAAATTTAAAATTATCAATGCCATACTGATCTTTAATGGTAGAGCGAAGAGCCGTGACACCGGCATAATTAGTTAGTAGTAAGGTGCCATCTATATCCCATAATAAATATTTCATGTTGCCTCCCAATTATTGTTTCTTTTTAGGCCGCAAAACTAATTTGCGCAAAACAGCACCGGCGGTCTTAGCCCGATGCATAGTGCGGATTTGTTTTTTCCTCCGAGGTTTCATATCGTTGATAGAACCGAAATCCCCTCGTTTTAAAATTGTTAATTTTGATTTGTCAGGAGCCAGTTTCCTACGAATTAAGGCAACTAATTCTTCCGGGTTAGCAGCTTCGTCTACTGTAAAAATATCGGCGGCTACAAATCCCAGGTCAGGGAAAACATGGAGATTAATATGACCGTAATTACAAGGCATTAAATATGAATAATCATTGCTGTCGGGGTTTTGATTGTAGTATAAATTTATTTCTTTCATGGTATGTATTTTAGCAGCATCTTCTATTATTTTTTTAACTAAATTTTTGTTTTCTATAATATCACCATCGCAATCATATAAATCCATGGCAATTTGCATTCCTTTAAACTTCACTATGTACACATCCTCTGCGAAAAAGTAGTCTTAATATTATATCCTATTTCCCTACAACCTGTCAAAAGTTCTCATGTTTATGTTATAATTAAAAGAAGGCAAATTGAGGTGAAAAATGGAACAACAAAATGAGTTGGAAGGACTAATTGAAAATATAGTATTTCAGTCAGATGATAACCGGTTTTGCGTGTTTAAAGTCAGCAGCAAAGCAACGGGTACTTTTTCTGTTGTTTACAAGGGGCCGGCTCCCTGCGTGGGAGAAGAAGTAACTTTAAAAGGCAGATGGGTTGAGCACCCTCGTTTTGGCAAACAATTTCAGGCCGGTTTCTGGCAAGCTAAGAAACTGACTACCACAGATGGGTTGGAACGATTTTTAGCCAGTGGGGCTATTAAAGGAATCGGCAAGGCTATGGCTCATCGTATTGTAGAACATTTTGGCAGTGACACAATGGGAATTTTGGGTACTGATCCTTATAAATTACAGGAAGTAAATGGTATAGGAAAGAAGAAGGCCGAGGACATTGTTGCATCTTATGCTTCTTTAAGCGATATGAGAGAATTAATGCTTTTTCTGGAAGAACATGGCATTAGCTCAAACTATGCTCCCAGGCTTCAGGCAGCTTATGGCAGTACAGCTATTACCAGGATACAGAACAATCCTTATTGTTTGGCGGAAGATATTGATGGCATAGGTTTTCGTACTGCAGATAAAATCGCCATGGCTCTGGGTATGGATTTCAGCAATGAAGACCGTATTAAAGCAGGACTGAATTTTGCTTTGCAGCAGGCGGCTAATCAAGGACATACCTGTATTCCCGATGAGTTTTTAGTGGAATGGACGGCCGGACTTCTGCAGCTGGATCAAGGCGAAGTGGGAACGGTATTTAATAAATTGGTGAAGGATGATTTATTGCGCACTGAGAACATGGGTGGACAGCGCCTTGTGTATCCTGAGTATTTGTATAGGGCAGAAACAGGAGTGGCACATAGATTGGTTGCTCTTCGGGACCATGTGAATAAACTATGGAAGGTCAATTATCAAGACATTATTGCCAAGTGGGAAGAAGATGAAAACCTGACTTTGGCACCTGAACAAAAAGAAGCTATAAAGGCTTCCGTCCAGTATGGTGTATTTGTTTTAACCGGCGGTCCCGGTACAGGTAAAACAACGGTCATCAAAGGCATCATTTCTGTTCTGGCAGAAGCAGGCTGTAAAATTCTGCTGGCGGCACCAACAGGGAGAGCTGCCAAACGTTTGGCAGAATCGTCAGGAGAGAGCGCTTCTACAGTGCACAGAATGCTGGAATATACCCCTGCCGGAGACAATTCCTATTGGGGACGTAATGATGACAATCCATTAGAAGCAGATGCAGTAATTATTGACGAAGCTTCTATGCTGGATATCAGTTTAATGTTTTATTTGCTGAGGGCCATCCCGATAGGCTGTCGGTTGATTTTGGTTGGTGATGTGGATCAGTTGCCAAGTGTGGGACCGGGGTCAGTATTGAAAGATATAATACGGAGCAAAGCTATGCCTATTGTCCGCTTGGAAAATGTTTTCCGTCAGGCAGAACTTAGTCCTATTGTCCGCAATGCTCACAGGATCAATAATGGGTTGTTGCCGGAATTTAAAGGTGAAAAAGAATTTTCTTTTGCAGAATTTCCTGACGAGCAATCAGCAGCAAAATATGTGGTTGCTACTTGTGCGGAATTGGCAGGAAAGAACAATTGGCAGAATATACAGGTGTTAACTCCCATGCATAAAAATCAATGTGGTGTGGAAAATCTAAATAAGATGCTGCAGCATAAAATGAATCCACCCAGTCCGTTGAAACATGAAATGAAGCTGGGAAGCAATTTGTTCCGGGAAGGTGATAAAATCATGCAGATCCGGAATAATTACGAGAAAGATGTTTTCAATGGTGATATTGGCCGTATTGAGGAGATTAAAGGGAGGCTGTTAATTGCATCTTTTCCCGATCGTGCAGAAGGGGACAGAGTCACCTATGAAGGTATGGAAACGGAAGAACTGCAATTAGCCTATGCGATGAGCGTACACAAGTCCCAAGGCAGCGAATACGGGACGGTTATTATGCCTTTAGTACCCAGTCATTTTATTCTTTTGCAGCGCAATTTGTTTTATACAGGAGTTACAAGAGCCAAAAAACAGGTTATTTTAGTGGGCAGTAAAAAAGCAATGCAGATGGCTGTATCTAATGATAAGACACGGAAACGTTATTCACTCTTGGCAGAACGACTACAGGATGAACAAAATTTTTAGCAGCATAATTACTACTAGGAGAATTGCCTATTATGATCCAGGAATTATTGTATTTAATCGGGGAAATATTTTATCCAAGCAGATGTTTAAAGTGTAAGAAAGAAATAACAGACAGGGGAGTGCTGTGCCCTGTCTGTCGTTTTATGCTGCATGAAAGACGATTTTTTCGCGGATTGGATTATGAATGCAAGTTTTTAGATGGTTTTTTTATTTATTATCGCTACGAAGGAAGTATGCGGGAAGCCCTGCTTCAGGCAAAGTTTTTTCATAGAAAAAGTTTTGTTAAAAAACTGGCTGTAGAAATGGAAAATTTGTCCTTTAGTGATTTGGCCGGGGTATGGAATTTATCAGAGGATACTTGGGTTGTGCCAATTCCTACTGATAAAAACAGAGCTAAAGCGCGAGGCTTTGATTTGCCTCAGGAAGTTTTTCACAGTTGGACCACCAAAGAAAAGCTTAAGTGGAAACTTTGCCTGAAACGCATAAAAGGTTCTGAACCACAATTTGGACTTAATCAGCAGGCTCGTAAGAAAAATGTGATAGGCTGTTGGCAAGTGTGCGAGGCAGTGGTGGGACGGCATATTTTATTGGTTGACGATATTTTCACTACAGGTGCCACAATGAATGAAGCAGCCCGCTGTCTCAAAGAGGCAGGGGCTGCTAAAGTATACGCAGTGGCTTTGTCAGGTGGTAAAAAATAAAATTAACAAAGTTACTTCTTTTTTTCTATAGTTAACGAACTAAGAAATGCACTTACAACTTCCGGATCAAACATAGTGCCGGATAGATTGCGCAGTTCCTTGGCAGCTAAAGCATGGCTTTTAGCCCAGTGCTGTGCGCAAGGGTTCAGTGTCCTATCGTAGTAATTGGCTACAGCTACAATCCTGGAACCCAAAGGAATATTTACGCCTTTGAGCCGCTTGGGATAGCCGGTACCGTCCCAGTTCTCATGATGATGGAGAATAATCTTGATTACATGACTGAACTCAGGAAGATTTTCCAGCATACTAAAACCGGCTAAACAATGCCTTTTATAAATGGCTTTTTCCCTAATATTAAAATAGGGATATTTTGCTAAAATATAATTAGGCACAGCTAAATGACCTATGTCATGCAACAGGGCCCCTGTCTTGATACATGCTACTTCTCGCAAAGGCAGTCCCATCTTGGCTGCGATGCTTACAGCATAATTTGCTACCTGTTGGCTGTGTAAAGCAAGTCCATTATTCTTTTTTTCTAATACTTTTAGGAAGAATTCCACTATTTCTTGAGATTCATGGTCAGTGGGGAATTCTAAAAATTGCGGAATAGCTAACATAAACATACCTTCACTTAAAAAGAATTGATGTGGTGAGATATAGTATACTATAAAATACGGCTTTTGTGTGAAAAATTTTAAGTTGCTTTAATTTACGTCAACACTTATAATATAGAAATAAACAACTTGGGTCTGTGGTTGCAAGTCGATGCCAGTTGCAGGCTAAACGATCCACGTAAGCAATTGGAACAATTGTGAGCACGGTGCAGCTTAGAAGTAAGACCTGCCGCCGTAAGGCGAGAGAAGTAGTAGTGGGGAGCCAAGGCTTAGGAGCG
>Ga0183095_10358_pt3 | contig 48580 bp, 37 predicted proteins | sample BioMet4_FD_130346 | JGI IMG/M metagenome (GOLD analysis project Ga0183095, IMG submission 130346) | Microbial communities from bioreactor (seeded with sewage sludge) at LBNL, California, USA - Biofuel metagenome 4 (v2) (version 3) | ecosystem: Engineered > Bioreactor > Anaerobic > Unclassified ...
GCTCTGGTTAAGTAAACACCCGGAAATACAATACGTAACAAGAGATAGGGCAAGTGGCTATGCCGGTGCCATAAATAAAAGCATTCCAAATGCGGCACAAATTGCGGATAAATTTCATATATTGAAAAATTTTGGAGACTATATAGCAGAGGAGATACGTAATCAATATCCCACAATAAAAAAACAGTTCATGTCTACACAAGAAGTAACTACAAAAACAGATAGTGAAACTTCATTTTCCACCATAAGTCAAATTGTGGACACAGAATTGTTGGAACGGGCAAAGTCTATTCATGTATCTCCAAGATCAGAAACTCTATTTAAAGAAGTTCAACGCCTTAAATCTAAAGGCTTTTCGCAAAGAAAAATAGCGAAAATCATTCATGCAAACAAATGTACAGTAAAAAAATATTGGCATTTGACAGCTCCTCAACCGAGACTTAGCAACGGAATAAATAATTATCATGTTTTTCTTTGTAATATAATAGAAGGATGTCATAGGGGCATAAATATGCGTGATATTTATAAAGAGATTGTATCATTAGGCTTTAATGGTAAATTAACCGCTTTTTATGTATGGTTTCATAAAGTCTTTCCTGATTATAGCTATAAGAGGACAAGAAATGTTATAGAACAAAAGTTGATAGGTAATGTTGCAACTATTAGAATGAAGCTGATTTCACCAAACAGACTGGCAATACATGTTGCCAACCCAAGGTGGGGTCTATCTAAACAGACAGGCAAGTGTAATGAATCACATATTTTGGCTGAAGAAATTTTGAAATCTTCATCCGTTTTGAAAGAACTCAGAACAGCCTATGTCTCATTTCGTCAGGTCATCAATGGCTCTTCAATACAGGATTTGGAAGATTGGTTGAAAAGCAATAATAATACTAAACTGAAGAGTTTAAAATCGTTTGTCAATGGCATCAATCATGACATAAATGCCGTTAAAAATGCTATATTGTATAATTGGACAAATGGACTCATTGAAGGGGAAGTCAACAGACTTAAAAGCAAAAAGAGAGAGATGTATGGTCGAGCGGGTTTCCAATTGCTAAGAAGAAAAGTCGTTCTTGCAGTATCTGGATAGCACCAAATTTGACGAAGAACCAGGATATCCACCCACCCAAAACGGGGATATCCGTTCACTTTTCTAACTCTTTCGCCTAATGGCGTTACAAACTTAATCTTTATCTTTGATTTCTGTACTTTTTGATGTTTTTTTTTGCCGAAGAGAGGCTCCTTCGAGTTCGAAGCGGATGCTTGTGTGCACCAAACGGTCGAGGATAGCATCTGCCGCGGTGGTGTTTCCCTTCATTACGTCATACCAGTCAGAGACGGGTAACTGAGAGATCATGATGGTTGCTTTCTGTCCATGTCTGTCCTCAATGATTTCCATAAAGTCGAGCAGTTGCTGACCATCAAGCACCTTCATTCCAAAGTCATCAAGGATGAGCAAATCCGTCTGTACCAGTTTAGCGAAGAAACGATGCAGAGTGCTTGAGATGCGTGCGAGGGCAATCTCCTCAAAGAGTCGGTATACATTGTAGTATGCCACCTTGAGTCCGTTCATGCAGGCCTGATGGCCAAGTGCGGTACCAAGCCAACTCTTACCGGTACCGGCAGCTCCCGTTATGAGTACCGACACACCTTTGCGCACATAGTCGCATGTAGCAAGATTAAGTACCTTCTGCTTGTCCACTCCACGCTTGCTGTCGTAGATAACCTCGCCGATGGAGGCCTGGTAGCGGAAGCGGGCATTCTTCACCATTCGTGAGTTGCGGCTCGTCATGCGGTTATCCAACTCGGCCTGTATCAGTAGTTGCAGGCCATCCTTAAGAGAGAGCGAGTCATACTGACGCGTCTCCTGCATTGTAGTCCAACAGTGCGCCATTCCGGGCATTTTCAGACTTTTGAGGGCGTTTGAGATTTCGTCCATTGTAATTGTTGTTTTGGGTGAGTAAATAAATATATCTGATTGTCTCTGTTATCTAAACTGGTCACGACCCCGTATGTTGACATGCTCGGCTGGAGCAAGGAGAGTTGCCTGTTGTGGGACTCCTGCACACTTGCTTTCCACCAGAGAACGTATAAATCTGTAGTTGCAGCGGTCGTACTTGAGTGCCGTCTCGCATGCAGTGCGGAAGACAACAGGATCTGTACTCCTCTGCAGATTAAACAGTCCGTCACATGTCTTGTAGTGCATCTCCGCCGGCATATTGGAGTTGTAAAAGATATGGCGCACCACATCTCCGAGTTCTTTCGTGGTCTTCTCCGCACGCTCTATATACTTGCCTGCACACAGACCTCTGTACTCGCTTGACTTGCTTGCAAGATGCTCTTCCACGATGGTGTACCTACCTTTGCTGTAGTCTCTTACGTGGGTGGCAACGAGCTCTCCTTCCACATAGATCTTCACAAGGATGCGTGAATAAGCCACATGGGCCGTCTTTGATATATGCCGGTAAGGCACAGTATAGTAATGCTGGTCACGTCCGAGGTAGACGCAACAGTTTGAGGAGACCTTGAGATCTGTGTACGAGATGATTTCAAAGTCACTTTGGGGCAGTGGCTTGAGATTGGGCTTGTCGATGGCAAGGAATCGTTCCTCTCGTGTATACGGATTTTTCTGCATGCGCTTCTGGTTATGCTTTTGCATCTTGGCAGTGGCTGCGGCATTCAGCTCATCTATGGAGTAGAAGGTTTCGTTGCGAAGCTCTGCGAAGACACGTATGTAGACCAGCCGCACGTTTCCCTCCACGTTGGGCTTGTCCTTTGGATGTACCGGACGAGCCGGCACTACGACAGTACCATAGTGGTTGCCCATATCTTCAAGCACTCTGTTGAGAGAAGGCTCATACCTGTCGGTCTTTACGACAGCGGCTTTCAGGTTGTCCGGTACGAGCATTTTCGGAACCCCTCCAAGGTGTTTGAAGCATTGAGTGATGGCATATACAAAGTCTTCCGTGCGCTGTGAGCGGACGAAGAGCAGGTAGCCGTAGTCGCTTGCAGGAAGCGTTGCCACAAACGCCTGACACTTTACGATCTCACCGGTCTCAATGTCGATATAGTCCATCGTGTCACCGGTGAAGTCGAGGAAGAGTTTTTCTCCTCCTGTACGCATATCCGCAAGGATCGTTGATGGAGATTCCTTCTTCGCCTCGGTGTTCTGGCTATAGTGAAAGCGGAACTGGGTAAGGCTGTAGTGGTCATTGGGTTGCTCCTCCACATACTCCTCCCACAGGAGTTTAAGTGTAACGTGTTTGCGTTTCATCTCTTCCTGTAGATAGGGAAGTAATTCCTTGAACACCTCGAAACGATTGTCCGTATATGCAGGATTTCCTCCCTTGAGGCGATGCTCAAGGATGGGATCGTCAAGCGTTAGAAGGTCGTCTATGCCGAGTTCATCAGCATAGGCCTTCCTCACATAGTTGTTTACGGTCTCCTTGTTTATGCCGACTATCTCGGCTGCCCTGCGATTGGAGAACCCCTCCTTCTTCAGGAGTAATAGTTGCTTTATCTGGCTCATTTCCTTTGTCTTTCCTGCCATAATCGTTTATTGTATCTAGTCATTTCTACATACAATAACGGCAAATAGAGTTGAAAAATGAACGGCAATGCTCCGGTTCATGAAAGCATGCTGTCATCCAAAGGAAAAAGTGAACGGTAATGCTCCGTTTTTTGGCTGCAAGCCTCTGGATGGCAACAACTTCACTTTCTCAGAATGAACGGCAATGCTCCGGTTTCGGTACGACTTTGGGACTCATGCCACCATCATCGCAACAGGTGAACGGCAATGCTCCGTTTTTTTTGAGCGTTTTTGGCGTTTTTGGCAAGAATGAACGGATATGCTCCGTTTTCTAAGCCGCTTCTAAGCCGTTTTTCAACTCAAAAGTGGGTGGATTGAACCGTTCAAAGTGGGTGGGAATGCTGGTTCTTCGTCAAATTTGGTGCTAAAAAAGTCTTTGTTTTTATTAAATAATCCAGGATCTTTAAATGTGTATAATTATATTATTATCAATAATATATATCTAAAAATGTTAGCAATTTAGAAACATTTTTATTAACTTTATAAGTACTAAGAATAAGGTTTAAAAATGAGAGAAATTGCTAACAAGAGCAAAGATATTATTTATCCTTTAAATAAGAAAGCCCTTAAATATTTTTTTGGAGTAAAGAATATTTCCTTTTACTCAAGCCTAATAGTTGGAGATACCATTAAACTGTTTGCAAAAGCAAACAAACGTTTCGTTATTTGCCCTTGTTGCAAACAGAGAAGCAGTCATGTTCATTCCTATTATGAACGGAAATTGTCTGATTTACCGATCTCCGGGAAAAGAGTAATCATCAGTTTCAAAGCAAGAAAGTTTAGATGCGAAAATCCTAATTGTTCAAGAAAAATATTTTCAGAACAAGCAACACCCTTTACATTAAAGTATTGTAGACGAACAAATCGGCTAACTGCTTATCTACAAAAAATTCTTATAGAGATGTCTGCCCGGAAAGGTTCTCTCATTACGGGATATCTAGGGGTAAAGCAAAGTTCGTCAAGTTGCTTGAGAATAGTAAGTCAGATGCCTATCCCAGATCAAAAGTACTTGCATGTTGTAGGTATTGATGACTGGGCAAAGCGCAAGGGACTGAACTATGGAACAATTATTGTCAACGCTCAGACGAACAGACCGATAGACTTGTTGGATAGCAGAGATAGTAAAGATATCGTGCTCTGGTTAAGTAAACACCCGGAAATACAATACGTAACAAGAGATAGGGCAAGTGGCTATGCCGGTGCCATAAATAAAAGCATTCCAAATGCGGCACAAATTGCGGATAAATTTCATATATTGAAATTTTTTGGAGATTATATAGCAGAGGAGATACGTAATCAATATCCCACAATAAAAAAACAGTTCATGTCTACACAAGAAGTAACGGCAAAAACAGAGAGTGAAACTTCATTTTCCACCATAAGTCAAATTGTGGATACGGAATTGTTGGAACGGGCAAAGTCTATTCATGTATCTCCAAGATCAGAAACTCTATTAAAAGAAGTTCAACGCCTTAAATCTCAAGGCTTTTCGCAAAGAAAAATAGCGAAAATCATTCATGCAAACAAATGTACAGTAAGAAAATATTGGCATTTGACAGCTCCTCAACCGAGACTTAGTAACGGAACAAATAATTATCATCTTTTTCTTTGTAATATAATCGAAGGATGTCATAGGGGGCATAAATATGCGTGATATTTATAAAGAGATTGTATCATTAGGCTTTAATGGTAAATTAACCGCTTTTTATGGATGGTTTCATAAAGTCTTTCCTGATTATAGCTATAAGATGAAGATAGCGGTGTAATGGGTACCGGCATCACGTCTGTAATTTCCGGTTGCAAACATAGTTATTTTTTCTGTCTTTTTCTCATGGATTCCCCTTTATTATGGAAAGCTTTCCATAATAAAGGGGAGTCATACAGGCTCAAGGAAACACAGAAAATGATGAAAGCACAAGCAAATAATAAAAATAAGTATGTTTTCTAAATTAGTTTATACTAAATCTCTTAAATTTAATTTTGTTCTGCCTTCCGAGGCTGGCCAGACATCTGTTTGTTGCATAATAGAGGGTGTCCTTTTCCATATAGTCTTCCGGGTTGATCCATTCCTTTTTGAGTTTCCTCCAAACCGTTTCCGCGATATTCAAATGTGGCGAATATGGCGGCAGGAAAGCTATAAACAGTCCTCTATCTTGCCAAAATGGAATTCGCTCCTTGATAATTTTCGCTCTATGCACACTGGCATTATCCAATATAAGAACTGTTTCTTTTTGAATCTTGAAAGAGAGTTCTTCCAGATACTCCAGCACAAACTCTGCCCCTATGTTCTGCTCTGTCATAGTCCCAAAGTATTCGCTTTTTCGATTGATGAAGCCCAAACAATTAATACGATAAGCCCGCTCAGAAGGAATAGAGATCTCTTCCCCGGGAAATTGCCATCCATAAGGAACATATCCTTGGCTACAAACATGAGACTCGTCACCATAATAAAGGTCAATATGGCCCTCTTCACTCAACTCTTCCAAATCTGCAAGCAATGCTACTTGATGGTGGTAATAATCGGGATCTGGTTTTCCTTTGGGGCGAAGCCTTATCCGTTTATATCTTCCACCAAGACTTTTAAAAAGCGACGTAGCGTACTGCTACTTACGGATTTCCCACTTTCCGTTTCCCATTCAGCTTTGGCTGTTTGCAAACGCTGCCGGTGGATTTTACCGAAGCTAATAAAGAATCCTTGTCAGCACCGGTAAGCAATGGCTTACGACCCTGCCCCGGCTTGTTAAGCAATCCGGAAATACCTTCGGATTTAAAGCGGGTAACCCAGCTATTGACACTGATATGGCTCATGCCGGTGATCATGCCGACATCTTTAGAACTACGGCCATCAGCTTTCAATAAAATGACATGGCAGCGATTACGCAAGCAATGGCTGTCTCCTAATTTAAAACCTGCTTCCAGAGCAGAGCGCTCTGAAGACGTGAGTAGTGGTGTATTGACTCGTCCCATGGCGACAAAGATACGAAATAATATAAATTAATTTAGAGAACATACTTAAGTGAAATATTTACCTATTTTTGCAACCAAAAGTGGCAACCTTTTCAATTATTATGGTGGCTACCTTTTCGATTACTATATACACTATTATACATATTATATTATATAGGCTTGTAAAAAGTGATGGAATGTAGTATCATCTGCTTTTTATTTCATGCTTTAATAATACTATAAGTGGCGGATTCACTTGTATAAAACGTCTCTTAAATCAGCTTTTTCCATTTCTCTTTTTATACAACGTTCCATATACTCTACCTGATCTTCAGCCCAAAGCCTTATTTCCTCATTTTTGTTATCAGATAATAATAATTCATAAGCCTGTTTTAATCTTTGATATTTAAAAACACTAATCTGGCCACTGGATAATCGACTACTAATAGTACCTAAAACGTTTTCCCCGTATTTATCCATTAGACTAATAGCTTCATCTGTCCATTCTTCAAAAGTATTGTCATCTTTAAACTTAATTAAGGGAATAAATTTGGCAACAAATTCAGCAGCTTTTACATTCCTCGCAATATTGTCACTTTTATTGCACCATTCAATATATTTCATCTCATTGCCACTACCAAAAGGAAATGACTTTTGCAATATTTCTATCTTCTGATGATTTTCTGATAACCAATAAAATTCTGATGAAGACTCGTTAAGTAGCTTCTCGATGTTGTCGAGTAATATATCTTGATACTGTTCAACCAAAACTTTGAAAAGATCTACGGCACTATAATTATAATTGAAATTCCTTGAGTTACAGTTTTTAATCATGGATGAGATTATTATTTTGGCGGAATTTTCATTTGGGAATGACTTCAAAGTTTTCGTTAGCATCTCAATTAGATCATCGTATGCAGAGCCATATTCATGATCTACAACATCCCAATAATTATAAAGGGTTATAGCCGTGCAAAGGCATTCTGTTAAATTGATGTCCTTATAGGTGCTAAAAGCTCTATTTAATAGTTTTATTCCAGCATCTGAAGCATCTTTGCTATGCTTTATTAGATCCAATGAAAAATTGCAATATTCATCCTTGCTCAATTGCATTAAGTTAACCTTGTTTATATAATCAATTGGTAAGTTGTTTTTAATCAAAGCATCTTTTATTTTTGATAGATCTTCAATGGTGTTCTCACAAGCATTCGACATGGCAATTCCAAAATAAACTAAATGTTTATTTTGGAGCATTTCATTACGTTTTTGTTTGAAGTCGAAAAAGTTATCTTCGTTTACAAATTTATGAAAGAGCCCAACAACGAAGCCATGGCTTTGCTCGTCTGGTGGTATTGCATCATATAAATTTAAGCAATGATCAATTAACTTTTTACTATTGTTATACATTTCCTCTATAGCAATACCAAACCAAAAAGCATTGGCATCGTATCGACGCCCCCCTTTTAGCAACACATCAATATAATTTATCCAATCTGTGTTTTTTGATAAAACATCCTTTGCAACGTTTCCCATAGCCGCTTTTAGTTTTTCTCTATTGAATGTTATATCGTTTTGATACAAAACAATCTTTTGATAAAGCATATTACTAATACTTTTGTCTGAAATATCCTTCAACAACCTCTTAATCGAGGTTTTGTCATCATTTGAAGCCCAACGTATCTGTTTAGTTAATGTTTCAGCAACTATGCAATCTGTATTATTTTCATTAGCAATTTCTCTGATAGAGGCAAATACAGGTTTTGCCAATCCCAAAGATCTTGCAGCAAATATATTTTCTAAAATTAAATTATTTGCCCAGTCTTTATTTGGATTACGGATGCTCACTAAAAATATAAATGCATCACGCAAATAAGTATTTTGTGCCTCAGGTAAATCTTTATAGCTGATTTTAAATAGATTAGAATATAGTTTATTAACTAGGTCTACTTCCCCATTGGTATATAGTTTTTTTAGTGAATCTACGTTCGTATTACTATTAAATCGTCCATTACCCACACGAAATAAATCTATTATTGTTTGTCTAGTATTCACCTTCTGCTTTGATCTATCTGAAAGTTTTAATAATAAATCTATTGTTCTATCAAACAAATTCTTTGTGTTTGAAATTATTTTAATGGCCCCAATTATGCCATATATTTCATTATAGATATAGCTCCCGTTATCTCTTTCGACGAATTCAAGAGAAGTAAGTATTTCTTTTGGAAATATTTCAGCTAACTTATAGGTAATGTGATTACCTTGTGGGGTGTCTAAAAAAGAAATTTGTCGCAATTCATTCTTTATAATATCCTTGAGAAATTGAGAGCACTCCTCACTTATCTCTTTTACTAGAACTTGTCTATCAATAAACCATTCAGCAAGATTTCCCTTATCGACTAAGTCTCCGAACTTAAGGCTTTTATTTAGCCTGTTTTCCCATAAAGTTTTTGAATATTCTTTTGCAATACTATCGGCTTCAATAAAGATAAACCCACCTTTTTCGATTATATACCCTCTCTCAATTAATTTTTCAATAGTAGTTGAAGAGTTATCAGAATTTAAATTGAATAATAGGCCGAAATCCTCAAATTCTTGTCTAAAATGAGTTTGATATCCGATTTTTGAAAATAATGACAAGTATTCTATTATTCTATTCTCTTTTTCAGAAAGTCCATTGTATATATTAGGAGTGTACGGAATATTATTGATTTTGCCAATGATATAGCTTAGGTTATATCCGCATTCATCAATTATACTTTTCTCATTGCCTATGCATTTAAGTGCAACTATTTGGTTAATATATTGCTTGTGATTGATTTTTAATACATTATCATTATCTTTTAAACTATTACAAATACAGATACATGTATGCCCAGTTTCATATAAAATTTCTTCATCTATCTGTTTGTAAATGCCATCGTTACAATTATCAATTATAAAAATTGATGGTCGACATAACCCAACTTTTAATTCCTTTAACTTTTTACATAAAGAAGGAACATCAGTGTCAGTCATATTACAGTAGAAAATATCATTTAATCTCTGTCCAAATTGCCGATTTATAATTTCTCTTATTATTCGGCTTTTTCCGCAAACTTCTTTTCCCGATATAATAACATTTCGTTTCTGTTGTAATCTGTTTGTGATTTCCGTTGAAATACTATTAAAATAATCTGTTTCTATAAACTCTTGATTAAATTGTGATGATTTCCAGTGTATAAACTTCTCAAAAGGTGAATATTTTGTTTCATCCTGACTCTCAATAGATGAAATGACTTCATTTATTGCCTTCGCTAAATCATCACCTAATTTTTTTTTGATATCTCTTTTCTCATCTTTTGTTTCTATTCCAGTTAGTGTATATGATACGGGATATCTAAAGCCTTTCAAGTCTACAGGTAAATCTTCTGGTTTCCCTTTTGCTTGATTTTGAATGAAAATTGTGTGATTATCTCCGTGCGAGTGCCAGGCATTCCCTAATTCGAGCATTACATTGGGATTAGGAACCCATTTTTCACATCTGCTGCTATTGGTAAACTTTGTAACATAAGTTAAGTCTGCCAAAAATATATCACAATCACTTCCTTTTGCTAACATGGTGTCAAGCAAATTAGGATTACCGGCAACGCCTCTCATTCCAGAGTCTACTTCGAGATCTATTCCATTATCTTTTAATAATTTACTTTTGGAATAATCCAATGCCTCATTGATGAAATTTTTGTCATCTTTAGTATCACTCTGATAAGAGAAAAACAGATTATATTTCATTGCATCGATCATAATCATTATAAATTACTCAACCATTTCTTGCCGTCTTTTACTGGAGCTGATACAATTATTTCAGGAGCCACAACAGCAAAGTGCTTGCGTGCACACTTGATTTTGTCTTGTTCTTTTTCTCTCAATTCACTGAAAATGTCTGTACCCTTGGTTTCTACCACAAAATAGACTTTGTTCTCAACTCCCTTTACATAAACAGCCCAATCCGGATTATAGGTTCCAAGAGGAGTTTCTATCTTGAATGTTGAAGGTAATTTCATAAAACAGCTTATACGGTCGCTATTGTCAAGTGTCTGAGCAAATCGTTGTTCTTCTTTTGAATCAACAGCAAAGCAATCAACAACACAATGATTTGGTGTTTCTACCACTAACTTGTTAAAGTATTGTTCCACCTCATCATCTAATGGAAGCTCCATTACGAAATCTTCTCCAATCTGTTCATACTTAATTCCAACGACAAGTTCATGTCGCATCAAGCGGTGTATGGTGTCTCTTACCAATTCCATATAGAGTTGTGGATTGAATATAATTTTTCCGAGTGTCCGGGACTCGGAAAGAATTTCCACTAATGTTTGGCGTTTCAACCCGGTTTCATTTTGAAGATAACGGATTATATCTGGAACCTGAACTTTTCCAGTATAGCTCATCGTTCCGAAATCTGTTTTTACACCAGCCTTATCAGAAACACCAGCATCGGAATCTATTTGAATGGTAGCACGCTCAATGTTGTATACTATTTTACCAACCTCCAGTTCATTTAGCTCGGTAATACATTTTTGTTTAAAACTCTCCACGTCAAATTCTACTGAATATACACTTTTGTGTTTTATTCTGTCCCACAAAGCCTTGAATTCATCTGAATAGGCTACCCGTTTATTCAGGTGAACTTTTCGTTTGGGCTTATGTTTGGTTATCTCTATTTTTGTTGCAAGCTCTTGGATTCTTTTCGAGATTACCTCTGCATAGGGTGCAAATATCGGTTCATTGGGCACAACCATCGTTGGGTTGGTTTTCAACGTCTCTTCTAATTTTTCGGTTGGTTTACCGGCTTTTTCTACTCCTTTAACTTTTACATTTTCAATATAACCTTCTCTTTCTAGATGAGAATAAAGTTCTTTAGCTAAAGGTTCTCCAAGTACGTGCCGCACACCGTCATCAGCCAAATATGTAAGATTTTTAAACTTCTCGAATGTAATGATATCAAAGTGCTCGCCCTCATCTTCCCTTAATTCGGATTGAAAACGTGATACAAAATCGCCAAAGGTTTCGTTTGCTATCACCGTAAGGATGTTTACGCCTTTGTTATGAACACGCTCGCCCGATTGATTGACCGCAATGCGCAGTCCCCGACCTATCTCCTGGCGTATACGAATATTCTTATCAACCTTTGTCTGGGGATCTTTCAGCATACATATTTGAAATACATTAGGGTTATCCCAACCTTCACGCAATGCGGAGTGTGAGAATATAAAGCGACAAGGTTCCGTCTCGCTAAGAAGAATACCTTTGCGTTTCATTATTTTATCATACGTTGAAATATCATCATCTGTATCGCCTTTAGTATCTTTCAAGCGGTTCTTGCTATCGATAGAGAAATAACCCTCGTGTAGCTTACCTACATCGCCTCCCCAGCGCTCAAACAACTTCTGATAAAACAAATTTTCCTGCGTTAGCTTTTGGAATTCTTCTTCAAACATACGGGCATACTTTCCCCTTTCGTCCGTTGCCTCGTAATCTCTGTAATTCACAACACGATCTATGAAAAATAGCGACAAGACTTTTATGCCCTTATCCAATAGCGACAACTGTTTTTCAAAATGGGTTTTTATGGTTTCACGTATCATCATACGTTTTAACTCATCGTCTGAGTATAACGAACTGCTTGTTTTAACGCCACCGATATATATTTTTTCGTTACCGTTTATTTCAATGCTATTGTCATCAATGTTTGTCAATCGCAGTCCAATATATTCGGGATTATCTGTCACCTCGTGAAACAGGGCATTATATTTTACCTTTTTACTTGTGCGACTTGATTTGCCATTTTTTATGATGTTTAATTCTAAATCGGTCTCACGTTTGGCCGGATTTGTCGAATTGACTTTTATATATACACCATTTAGATCGGTGTCTTCAAATATAGACAACACCTCAATTTGTTTAACCAATTCTTGATTATAGGCATCCACTGCTCCCAATTTGTATATTGGATTCGTTATTTGCCGATGAGTAGCCGAGTAGCGGAATAGAGCCATCGGGTTTAGTGAGCGAATAGCCTCTTTTGCCTTGTCGGTATTATCTACCGATTGAGGCTCGTCTATTATAACAATGGGGTGAGTCTCTGCTAAAAGTTCAATGGGCTTGCGGCCAAAAGTTTTCTCATTATCACGATGGATAACGTTTGCCTTATCTTGCATATCATTGCTCTTAAAGCTACGGTTAAAAGCAGCAATATTGATAATCATAATCTCTAAGGTGTTAGCTCGAGCGTATGATGTTACTAGCGACAAATCTTGAGAGTTGTAAACGAAATGATGATATTTTATTCCGGTGATGTTGTGAAAATGTTCTTTTAAGTCATTCAACGAAGCGTTTACACCTTCACGAATAGCTTTGTTGGGAACAACTATAATGAATTTTTTGAAATCGTATTCTTTGTATAAATTGATGATCGTTTTTAGATATACATAAGTTTTACCTGTGCCGGTTTCCATTTCGATGGTAAAATCCGGATTGCCTAATTTAGCAGACACGTCAAGTCCTTGTTCCATCTGAACGGTACGCAAGTTATTCAAGATCTTATTATCAGAGATGGTCAACCTGTTGCTTTCTCCTACAACAGTGGTTGCTTCATCAGCTTTACCAAAGTATTCACCACCCCTTATGGTGAATGGAGATGAAGACTTCCATTGGCCATTAAAAAGGTCTATTGCCGACTTCATCGCTATCTGTTGATAGGGCAAATTGGGGTTGAATTTTATTTTTGTCTCTTGTGCCATAATTACTTCAATAATTTTCTATTTTCCACATCTTTTGTTTCCCTTTTTAACGACAATACCTACAGCATCAGTTTTCTATTCATTCTGATATACTTAACACAGAACTTGGCAGTCCGGCCTCTTTTTTAAAGTGGTCAAATTCGACCACTTTAAAATTAGGGTTATGAATTATTTCCCAAGTACCTAAAAACTCAAGAGTATATCTATTGCGAAGCCAATTTTTGATGATATCCGCAGCTCTGCTCTCACTTTCTTTTGCGTTTGCCATATCAGTCAACGAGATATAATCTTTCTCATTGAGCGTTATTACGGTAATTTCTTTATTTTGAACTTTTATCTTTGCCATAAATAATCTGTTTTTGCTGTTTTTTAATAGCGGTGATTTTGCCACTATTAAATGATCTCAACGTTGGTGATACCACGCTGTTTGAATAGTTGCATAACGTTGGTTTTATCGTTGTCGGAGGCAAAACTTTCATCGGCAAGAACTACCTTGAAATCACTTGGCTGTACAAAGTCGGCTCTAAAACCTAGCATCTGCCCTATTTGTTTGTAAGTCATTTCCTTGGCAAAAGAGGCAACCATTACCCCGTTGCCTACTACATATATCCGTTTACCATCTATCATCTTTTCCTCTACAGCAGTTGTAAGCGTAAGACCTAATTTGAGCATCACTTCATAGAGCATATCCATCTCAGTACGACCATCTTTAAGTATCTTCAAGGTTTTATTAAATTCAAGTTTAAGATTTTCGGCTGCTTCTTGTTCGGTTAACCCGTCAAGCTCTACGTCCCAATTTTTTACATTGCTGGGATATAACTTGAAAACTTTAAATCCTATGTCTAATTTTGGAGTATCTCCAGCAAACAAACCTTCGTTTTTCTTTTTCTGCTCTTCAAGTATTTTCTTGCCTGCACGGCGAATACGTTCTTTGGCTATCTCGGTAATAAAATGCTTTTTATTATATGACTCTAAAAAATCAATTGCATTTTGGATATTCTTCTTTGCTTTACTATCAGCATTTTCCAAATCATTATCAAGAGAATTAGGCAATTGTACCATTATATATTTAACCAAAGATGCTTGTTCTGCATTATACGCCATAACTGAATGAGCTGTTGTTGAAGAACCTGAAAAAAAATCTAAAACTGTATCATCCTTACTTACATTAGCAATCTGCAGAAGTCCTCTGATCAACTCTATGGGCTTAGGATTGCTAAATACATTCTTAGTATCAAAAAGTTCTGTTATACAATCATTAGCCCCTTGATTATGCCCAAATTGTTCATGTGAAAACCAATTCGTTGCACATTGACCTTCTTCTGCACGCTCAAATCTATAATACTTCTTACGTGGCATTCCATCTCCTTTTTTGGGGAAGATTATTCTCCCTTTATCAAATAATTCTTTATAGGTACCTTCTTCTCCCATCCATTCCTCATTAAAAATCTTTCCCGAAGGTGATATTATTTCATACCTAGAACCTGATTGATCAGAGCCTGTTTTCCATGGTTTAGTCGCCCAATCACCCAAAGGATCATTATCTGGATTTGAGAAGTCTCCAGTTAGATCGACTTTACCAACGCCATTTTTTTTAAGATGTATGCTATCTTTTGCATAAGATAAAATGTGTTCGGCTACTAATCCAATCATTTTAGTCTTATCATTTGGTTGATTATGTCTTCTTCTCCAATGTATTTGACCCTCAAAATTGTCTTCTCCAAAGATTTCGTTGCAAACCATCTTTAATTTCTCAACTTCATTATCATCAATAGAAATAAATATTACACCATCATCCGTAAGTAGATTGCGAGCCAATTTCAAACGGGGATACATCATATTAAGCCAGTTGGTATGGTAGCGTCCACTTGCTTCTGAATTTACAGCATTGGTGGTATTAGTTTGCTCCATATAGTTAGCGAGGTTATCTTTGTAATTATCTTTATATACAAAGTCTTTGCCGGTGTTGTAAGGCGGATCAATATAAATCATTTTAATTGCCCCAAGATACGAATCTTGCAAGAGCTTCAGCACTTCAAGATTATCTCCCTCTATATAAATATTTTGGGTTGTATCCCAATCCAGAGACTCTTCGGGGCAAGGACGCAGTGTACCGCTACTACGCTTTTGTGCCTCAGCAATAGCCTTACGTTTACCTGCCCACTCAAACGAGAATTTCTCGCCATACTTATTGCGATATTCTGTTTCATCTGTAGGTATGGCTGCCTCGCCAAACAAGATAGCAAGCTTCTCCATATCCACCTTTTGTGTGATATGCTCTCCATTTTTGTCGGCCACTTCCGTCACAGCCTCAGGAAACAAGAATTTTATCTTTTCTATATAATCTGCCGTAAGGTCTCTACTCTTTCCATCCATAGTATTATATTATTTCAAAATTATTATTGTTTTCGTTATCTAATAGTGGTTGTATTAACTCTCTTATTTCGTTGAACGTTTTAGGAGAATCGGTAAAAGAAATTTTAGATTTACCCCACCAACCTACACCCTCGTGATTACATTTAAGATGCCCCTCAATACTCCTCCTTGGAAATTTTGCTAATATCGAATCAAAAAAAGAGGAAGTTATTTTATAGTAATCATTAGAGATATGAATAAAGCTACTCCATTTATCATATATCTCAGATTCATTTAATCCAGGTTTGTCAATAATCTGAATTTCTTCGAAAAATCTTTTATCATCGCCAAAACACTTAAAGGCCTTTAATAAAATGTCTTTGGCTTCAACATCTGTATTGGGAGCTCCATACCCAAAGATGGTAATAAACCCAGCTCTATTGATATAATCCTTTGCCACTTTCCATTGATTCTGTAATTGAAAAGTGCTATTATAATCTTTCACCTTAACAGGAAATAGTAGCCGAGATGGTATGTATTTCTCACCACATTTTGTACACTTATTTGTTATTAAACCATATTCACTATCGTTTTTGCAATACCCTACTCCAACATTGCCGTGCAGGAAAACCATTTGTGGTAAGTCCTTTGTGATTTCTGAAACTCGTTCTCGAGCTTGCAGTAATAAATCATCCCAATTAAAAGAGATGATTAAGTCTTTCTTTCTTAAGGAAAGTAGCAAGTAGTCGTAGATTGTTGGCTCATCAGGTATAACAATAGACTTAAGATATTCACTAATTCTTACCTCTAATTTATTCTTTATATCGTCGCAGTCGTTACGTTCATCAAGTTCAGAATAGATATCCTCAAGGTTTTTTGACGTTGTTTCTAATTTAACTGAGGAAAAAATATCTTCCATTTTTAACTCTTCGATGAAATTATCCATAGCAGAGATCTTTTTGCCATATTTATCACCATTAATAAGAGTAGCACATGATGCTCCCGCCCCAATAATGACAACATGTGGTCTCTTTTTTAAATTAGGAAGTAATCTTTTAGAATCTGATTCAGTCATAATTTTAATGCTTTTATCTGTTTTGCCAATTCTACTTTTTCTTTGAGTGAGGTCGACTTTTGATTCAATAACTTTGAGAGTCGTTCAATATCCGTTTGAATAACTTTTTGCTGTTCTGTCTGCTTTTTTAACTCTGTAAAGTTATCTGTTTTTATGTTACCGACAATCTCAAAGTTGCATTCCTTATATATTTTTTGATGTATATAAGTGTAAGCTTGTTTATAATCCAGCTTAGGTATTGAATCAAAACTAACCGCTTTCAAAAAATGTTGTTGCGTATCAGTAGGTGCAGACAGCCGAATCCAAGTGCTGAAGCAATACTCTTCTACTACAACTTTAGACACATCATTTTGATTAAGACGTTTTGTGGCTGACGAGAAAAGCATTTTGTCTTCCAATTTAAAAACAAGAATAATTGGTGACGGTAACGTTTCTTGTATAATCTTCGATAACCTTTGAACAGATACCTCACGGCGTAGGGATATCTCCACAAAGAATATAGTGTCATATTGCTCCTCATCACTAATAACCACCTCTATAGGGCAAGTAAAGCCATTGAGCACATAACGCAAACGTACTTCTTCAACTCGCTCAGTTAGCAGATCTCGCTCCATTTTAGAAAGCTCGCCTTGCAGAAAGAGTTGTGTCTTAGGTATACGTTTGCCAAACGGTTTTATATTACCGACAAATCCTATATATTCAAAAATATCCGTCATTACATCACAATCAAAAATGATATTAATTTATAATCATCGTCTACTATACTTATTCCTGAATCATCTGCACCAAACATGGAGAGTCCGCCAAGAGAAAAAACATCTCCGCAATCCTCATCTTCGGCCTCTTTAAGACTTGCCACCGCTTTATCATAAAGCTCCTTCCATTTGCCCATTTTAGTTTGATTGTGAGTTGCGGTATTGAATTGTGCAACGAGTTCCTTGATTGGTGTCTTTTTGTCAAGGCACAAAGCACGATATATATCAAGGACCTGTTTTATCTGTTTTTCTGCAAATAGCACTTCACCATCTTCTGAAACATAGACTAAATTATATGGAGCTAATGTATTGCGATTTTTATCCTCTATTTCGGAAGTATTCTTTAGACAAAAAATAACTCCCGGTTTAATTTCGTCTTTAAGAGTATCGATATCATTGTGGGTAACGGCAAAAAGACCTTGCGGTATTTTGCCCAATACATCAGGATGCTTTTCTGAAAAATTGACTAAATCCATTCTGAAATCATTGAGCGTAAGGTCGGTAATAGACACACCACCTGGCAAGTCCTCAATATCAAGAACTTCGTTTTTCATTTGTTCCAATTGCTGACGGCGATACTCCAAGTCACGCATACCAGTGTTTGTTTCAATGATATTTTCCTCACCCGTAGCTGATATGTCGAGCAGTTTCATTCTGCCTTTCACGCGTTGTTCAAGGTTTATATATTCATCAAGACCTAAAGCCGGCCAGAAGTTCACTAATTGTATTTCATTGTTTTTACTACCAATACGGTCGATACGTCCGAAACGTTGAATAATACGTACCGGGTTCCAGTGTATATCAAAGTTCACGACGTAGTCGCAGTCTTGCAAGTTTTGTCCCTCCGAAATACAGTCTGTTGCAATAAGTAAATCAATTTCTGCCCCCTCTTCGCCTCTCTCCTTAGAAAGTGGCGAAAAATTTATCAATATTCCCGTAAAGTCTTTGCGTTTGATTGGCAAATTTGTTTTCGGTTCTTTAGAACCAGTCACCAATCCTGTGAATATATTAAATTTGTCTTTTGCCCATTCCGCTAAATTATCATACAGATAATTTGCCGTATCAGCAAAGGCAGTAAATACAAGCACTTTTTTATTGCCTTCGTTTATGGGTTGCTCTATTTTGTTGCAAATAAGCTCCTTGAGCCTATTTAGTTTTTCGTCTCTTTGGGGAGTAACGGTCTTTATTGCTTCAGAGATATGTTCAAGGATACTTAAGTCAAAATTTAAATCGGATCTGTATTTTATCTTATCCAAGTCTGCAACCTTTATCTTTGTAGCTTTACCGATCTCAACCATAGAATCGTCATCATCATCACATTCGTCACTAAGGTCAATGTTTTCTATTGTTGAGGTCTCATAATCCATCTGTTCGAGAATAAATTTCGCATTGTCAATCAAGTACCCGATAGTCTTGTCGAAAGCGTACACTGAACTTTCCAACCGTTTTAATAGATTGGTTTTCATCAAAGCTTTCAAACTGAATTCACGGTCGCTCTGCTTGAAACTAGCCTTTCCACTCAACTTTGTGTCATACAAATCTTCATAATATGATTTTTTTTGCGGAAGAACATAGAATAAAGGCGTATACATGCACAAACTCATACTCATTATCTCTTCGTTGATCGCTCCGAATGAAGGGAACTCTCTTTTGATATCAATCTCGCACTCTCTATTAATTGGTTTCAATCTTATAGGAAATTTGCCTATCTTTTCAAGCCCATAGTATTTTTCAATATGTTTTCGTGAACGAGCTATACTGATTGAGTCAAGTAGTTTAAAATAATCCCAATTCAAATAATCAAGTAAAGCATCTGTTGTTTGTCCTTCTTGTGGCAGTTTATTCCAAATATTAAATGCCGCTTGTGCCTTTCTCAAAGTATTGGAAATACTTTCAATCTCAGATGTTTTAGCAAAAGCATTATCTCTACCTTCTGAAATGAATGCAATCTGGTTCTTTATATCATTAAGTTCCTTATTTACAGGAGTGGCTGAAAGCATTAAAACCTTTGTTTTTACGCCTGATTGAATAATCTCCTTCATTAATCGCTCATAGCGAGTCATCTTATCTTTGCCCGTAGAGGCATTGCGGAAATTATGAGATTCATCAATCACGGCCAAATCATAGTTTCCCCAATTTACATACGATAAATCTACATCATCAGAATATCCACTTTCTCGAGAGAGGTCGGTATGATTAAGAAGAGTATAACTAAATAAACGTTCCGAGGCAAAAGGGTTACGTTTATCGTTTTGCTTGTATATCCGCCAATTGTCTCTCAACTTTTTTGGCGCAAGAACCAATACTTTATGGTTGCGAAGTTCGTAATATTTAATAATGGCTAAGGCTTCGAACGTTTTACCAAGACCAACTGAATCGGCTATAATACAACCTCCATAGGTCTCTATCTTATTTATCGCACCAACTACACCATCACGCTGGAAATCATATAATTTATTCCATATCAATGTATCTGTAATGCCGGTTCGTTTTTCTATCATCGTTTCACGACCGGCATCCTCTAAAAAGTTTTTAAAGAGCTTGTTCATGGTGAAAAAATATAGTAATTCAGGTGATTTATCCTGATATATAAGTTTTAATTCATCAAGAATCTTATTTTTGATATTCTCTACTTGATTAGGATTACCCCAGATTGAATCAAATGCAAATCTTAAGTTTTTTGATTTCTGCGGATTTTCAATTTTTTCATTTATGTGCATTCGCCCCCCTCTATCGAGAGAACCAAGTCCGATCGCGCTAAAATCAGAATGAGTGATGTAATCAGAATAATTTTCACCATTCTGTATACTCAGCATTTTACCATCAATTTTACGTGTCTTAATTTTTTTGATGTTAACTTTTTTGTCAATCCAAGATGCAAATTGTTTAGCAATGCCGGTATAATCAAGATTTGATTTCAGAATGCTTTCTTCGGGCGTTTCAATAAAACTGACTTCGTTTTCATATCGATTTGGATTAATAATCAAATCAATATTCTCTATTTTATTTAATTCATCCTGTATCTCATTATATGCAAATAGCGTGAAATAGGATGTCATAATCTTTAAACGACAACCAGACTTAATGTCTTCCAATAGTATCTCTTTAAGTTGGGGAATGTTACTCATCGCTATTTACTCTTATTAATCAATTCACGCCTATCTATATCTAGCAACTCTGCAATTTTAGTCAATGTATTAAGATCAGGTTGCGATGTATTGGTGCACCATTTAGAAACAGTTGCAGGATCTTTCTCTAATTGCGTTGCTAACCACTTGCTTGTTTTCTTATTCTCTGCAAGTACGACTTTAATGCGATTAATATCATTCATCTCTAAACAATTTTTATTGCGTTTAGCGCAAAGATAATGGTGAAAATATAATAAGAAGCAGAAAAAGAGAATTTTTTCAATCTATTGGTCCAAAAAATGAATATTATTGTATTTTCAGCCCATTCTTTTATGAGAACGGGCTGAAAATACTTCTAAACTTGATCACCTTCATCCATCTTTTTGACTAGGTTCTCTATGAGACTATTCAAAAAAACAGTTCTGTCTTTCTTTCTGTTTTTAAGTGATAGATAAGTACGGTAATAATCACCCAATTCTACTTTAAAAGCAGCTTCCAAATAATTCATAATTTCTTTAATATCAACGTTCCCATTATTCAGAGAACCTTTTGCATAAATAGCATAACCTAGTTCAACTGCAGCACTTTTTGCATCGGTCCATTTAAAGGGATTGGGTGGAAGATCTGCATGAGCATATTCTACTGCAGCTTGACTGTCCATGCTGTGAACTTTGTTATTTAGATATATCTGCAGCATATCGTAAGAGCGGATAGTTGCAATTTTGTGGTCAAAACAAGTAGAAAACTTAGGATCTCTATCATACGAAATACATTTTAAACACTGATTAAAGTCAACATGATTTCGTAGAAAGTAATGCTTGTCCAGGTTCGTTGAATTGGAACGATAATATAGATAGACGTCGACATTCTTTTCAAAAAATAATTGAAGTCTTTGGATCTTATCACTATAGTATAATTTCTTGCTGTTTACATCACCATAAGGTTGGTTCAACTCAATCGAATATACTTCCTGAAAATACATTAGTTTACTCAAAATGTCAGGTTTAACCTCCTTGAAGAAATAAATTTCATCTTCTTCTTTTAAATCAATATTGGTTACCATATCACGCAGTTCTTCTAATAATGGATGTAACCCCTCGATAATCGCTCTTAAGTTGTCAATGGATAAATTCCAACCTTCAATGTCTGTTCTTTGATGAATAATTTCATCTGAAATCTGAATGATCTTTTCTGTTCTTTTTCTCATACTTAAAATGTTTATGTTTATACTATTGTTTAAAATAAAAAATCCCGAAAACCTCTATGGCTCGGGATTTTTTTTATTCAAGACTGAACTATGATGTAACATTAATATTAACTTCCGGATATTTGTAATGAAAAATATTTGGGGCGCAAAGATACTTATTATATAATATTTAAGGAAACGACTATCGGATGAATGTCTATTAATCAATTTTATACGTTTGAGATCCTAACTGTTTATTAGTCATTTGAAGTCAAATGGAGCCAAGTGAAGCCATCACCTTGTAATGTTTAGGATATAACTTAGTGTGCTTGTAGCTTCGCAGACGATATGATATGTAGATTTATTACATATCAAAAACTGATTATTCATTTAATATGTGAAGTTATGGACGTAAATCCGAAAGACGAACAAAAGGTTTTGTTTGTACAAGAAAAAGGTAGTGACAGGATGGATGTCGTTACAGGACTTGACGAGAATGGCAAGCCTAAAACAGTGGCTCCTAAAGTGGAAAATGAGCCGGAGTTTCTTAAACTCGACAAACAGGGTAATGGTTTGGAAAACTTTATGGCAAATTATGTTCGCCAAGCTAAAGATCCTACCCATTTTGGCTTTTTCAAAGTTCCCGTTGGAAACATTGAGGCTAATGCACAAATTCTTTCTGAAATGTCGCAAAAAGGGGATATTGGTAAAGAGTTTCTAAATGATTACCGTGTGGATACTGCACAATTTAAAGTTGCCAAAGAACAGGTGCCAGTAGAAAATAAAGCCGAAGTAGAGCAATCATCAGCAGAGACTAAACAAGAGTACAAGCCAATAGATGAAAGCTGTATAGACTGGAAGCAAATGGAAAGATTGGGGGTGTCTCGTGATACATTATTAAGAAACAAGTCATTGGATGCAATGCTCAATTGGCGTAAAACACCTGTGCTTATTCCTATCTCACCTAAGTTTGATGATATCACCCTGCACACACAGGCTCGTCTCTCTTTCCATGAAACAGCAGATGGTCAGTTAAAGGTTGCTATTCACGCGATTCAAAAGCAACCTGAACTTGACAGACCTTTTTATGGTAATACCTTTTCCAAAGAGGATAAGAAAAATCTACTTACAAACGGAAATCTAGGTCGGACAGTAGAGCTTAAAATGCCTAATATAGAGAATCCAGTACGTGCATTTGTCAGTGTGGACAAACTCACCAACGAATTGGTTGCTTTTCGCTCTGATAGGATTCGTATACCCGATGAGATTAAAGGCATTAAGCTGAATGATGAGCAGAAGAAAACGTTGTCAGAGGGGAGAGCACTTTATTTGGAAGGGATGACGGCAAAAAGGGGTAATGCATTTAATGCCATGGTGCAGGTTAATGCAGATAAAAGAGGCATTGAGTTTCAGTTTGATGGAGCATCTAAACAAATTCAAACACAAACACAAAGTCCAGATCCCAGTAATCGCCAGAATCAAAAAATAGGTGATGTTAAGATTCCGAATAAGTTAGGCGGTGTTGAATTATCCGACAAAGATCAATCAACATTGAAAGAGGGTGGGGTTATCTATGTCAAAGGTTTGATTGATAAAAAGGGCCAGCAGTACAACGCTTATGTGCAGGTAAACAAAGAAAAGGGGAAACTCGATTTCTTTAAATGGAATCCACAGAAAAACCAAACTGTTATCCCGGATAACAATTCTAAAACACAGGTAGCAGTGAATTCGGAAGGTAAAACCAATGAAGCGACCAAACAGAGTAGCGAACCGATAAAAAACGGGCAGGTGCAGACTACCCAAAAACTAAAACCGGAAACGGAGCAAAAACAGGAGCTTCAGAAGAAATCAAAAGGAGTAAAAATATAAACTATGGCAACTATCATTATTATAACAATAGTTAGCTTGCTTATTCTTGCAAGCATTATCGTATGGGGTATAACCGACTGGAAAGCTCTTGACGAGTATAATCAACAATTTTACGAGAATGGATATCACATCTATTACGACCGTAAAATTATCAGAGAAATCGAAACCAATGGCTCCAACCTCTAAAATCCATTTTATAATGAAACAAAATAATGAACCGATGGAAATGTCCTATTACGGACTTTCGCTGCTCTCATTCCTAAAAGAGAGCCATCCGGACAAAGTAAATGATACTGCTTTTGTTGAAGCCCGTGCTAATCTTGCTGCTGAGACTTATGAGAAAGCTTTATTGAATGGCTATGTACAATTGCAAGCTCAAGAAATGGCTAATGAAGTCCTATTCTGTGGACTTCATTTTTCCCGGCATGATACCCTTATCAATGTACTTTGGAATGAGTTCTCCGAAGAGGTACCACAAGGTGATGCGTCCGAAATAGCGATCCGTCTGCTTCCTCATTTGAAAGAAGTATTTGAGAAATATCCGCTTTCAGATGATTTTGCCTATACGCCCGAATACGAGCAACTTTATACGGAGCTAACCGGTGTCATTCTAATCAATTTTGAGAAGTATGGCATTTAATCGCAAGACAAAACTCAGGGACAATATCGAGGCCATCAAGATGGTATTCGAGTTAGAGAAAACAAACCGCAAAGCTACTCCCGAAGAACGGGAGATATTGGAGCGCTATTGCGGTTTTGGGGGATTGAAATGTATCCTTAATCCAGCCAAATCATTGACGGATGTTTCTTTGTGGGCTAAATCTGATATTGAATTGTTCTCAATGGTGGTTGAACTTCACAGCATAATTCATTCCAATACTACCGAACAAGGATACAAACAATATATAAGCAGTCTGAAAAACTCAATACTTACAGCATTCTACACACCGTCGGATGTGATAAAAGCTCTTTCCGATAATTTGCGTAATATCGGAGTTATACCACAACGTTTTCTCGATCCATCTGCGGGACAAGGAGCTTTTGTATCTGTCTTCCAGTCGGGTTCTGCAACGATGGATGTGATGAGCTTTGAAAAGGATCAGCTTACAGGTAAGCTCCTTTCTCATCTTTATCCTGATAACAAAGTTCGTATTAAGGGGTTTGAACGCATCGAAAGCAGATACAATAATTATTTTGATGTGGTTAGTTCTAACATCCCCTTTGGTGATGTATCGGCTTTTGATCCTACCTTCATACATAGCACAGACAAGGTACGCCAGCAATCCGCCCGTGCCATTCATAACTACTTCTTTGTAAAGGGACTGGATACACTTCGAGAGGGTGGTGTATTGGCTTTCATCACTTCGCAAGGTGTGATGAATTCGCCACAAAATGAGCCTATACGTCGATTGTTGATGCAGAATAGTGATCTTGTTTCTGCTATCCGTCTGCCCAATAATTTGTTTGTTGACAGTGCCAACACCGAGGTAGGCAGTGATTTGATTATCTTACAAAAGAACAGTAACAAGCAGCAACTATCATCGATTGAGCATAAGTTTATAGAATCTCGTCTGTCAGAGAATGGAATAACATCGAACCGCTACTTTGAGGATTACTCAAGGATTGTGTATACACAGCATTCTGTGGGTACAGACCCTTATGGAAAGCCCGCTATGGTTTTCAAACACGAAGGTAGTGCTATGGGTATAGCTCAGGATATGACTCAAATGTTGAAAGCTGATTTTGAGGAACGGTTGAATATGGAACTGTATAATTCTATGGAAACTTCTCAAAAGGAGGTGATTACGCCTATAATTAATGTTCAATCAACAGAAAAGGAAAAGCAAGAACAAACTGTTCCGAAACAAGAACCGCAACAAACAACAAAGCACCAGGCTCCACTTGTTACACTCTATGATTTGTTTGGAATGACGGTGGAAAAGCGAGTACAAACCAAAAGAGCCAAACGAAGCAAATCACAGCAGACATTAAAATCACAGCCATCTTTATTTGATACTAAAAATGCAGAGAATGCGGAAAGTGCTGAAAATGCAAAGATTGAAAGTAGAACTGCTCAACCTGCCAAACCACAATCTCCACCCATCTCAATGGAACCAAGAGACTGGACACAAGCACTTGAAAATTTTTATAAAGATGGCTCATTGGTGCGAGAGGATAGCGGTCAAATTGGTTATTTGAAAGATGTTTACACTTATGGTGCAACCTTTCATCCGCTTACATTAAATCCTGTACAGAAAGCCAAGGTTGAACTCTATCTGCAAATTAGGGATAGCTATCAACATCTGTATAACTACGAAGCGAATGAAAGAAAAGAAAACAAGGAGTATCGTGATAGCCTGAACAAATTCTACGATGATTACAAGGCACAGTATGGTTATCTCAATGCAAAGGATAATAGCAAGCTCATTATGATGGATGCTTCAGGCAGAGACATTCTTTCACTCGAAAGGGTGATTGAAGGTCAGTTTGTTAAGGCAGATATTTTTGACCATCCAGTTGCCTTTTCTTTAAATGAATTTAATCAAGTAGATACTTCTGAAGAAGCATTATCCGCATCACTCAATAAATTTGGAGGTGTCAATCTTGACTATATGGCATTACTCAGTGGTATGTCAACTGATGAATTAGTAGTGGAGCTCAAAGGTCGAATCTACTTCAATCCTTTATTGGATAATTACGAGATAGCCGACCGCTTCATTGCGGGAAATGTGGTAGAGAAACAAGAGCTGATAGAAAGTTGGTTATTGGACAATCCACATTCCGACCGAATAGATGAATCACTCAATGCTTTGAAGGAGGCAACGCCACGTCCAATTACCTTTGATGAACTTGATTTTAACTTTGGTGAGCGTTGGATTCCTACTGGGGTCTATTCCCGGTATGCTTCCTATCTTTTCAATACAGACGTGAAAATTTCTTATTCGGAGAGTCTGGACGACTTCTCAGTGAAATGTGATTTTCGCAATGCCAATATCTACGATAAGTTTGCCGTAAAGGGACAGCATCGCACGTATGACGGCATTGCTCTGATGAATAACGCCTTGGTGAATACAGTGCCCGACATCTCCAAAACGATAATGATTGGTGACGAAGAGGTGAAGGTGCGTGATAGTGAAGCCATCCAACTTGCCAACTCTAAAATTGACGAGATAAGAAATGGCTTTACAGATTGGTTACAAGAACAAAGCCCCGAATTTCAAACCAAACTAACCGACCTCTATAATCGCAAATTCAATTGTTTCGTGCGCCCATCTTATGACGGCACGCACCAGTCTTTCCCCGATTTAGGCTTGAAAGCCCTTGGAATTCCCGATTTATACAAGAGCCAAAAGGATGCTATCTGGATGCTGAAACAGAATGGTGGAGGAATCGCTGATCATGAGGTTGGGACAGGGAAAACGCTGATTATGTGTGTCGCTGCTTACGAGATGAAGCGATTGGGATTAGCTAATAAACCTATGATTATCGGACTGAAAGCTAATGTTCACGAGATTGCCCATACTTTTCAAACAGCCTATCCCAATGCTAAAATTCTTTATCCAGGTAAAAATGATTTCACTCCAGCAAAACGTGTAAAACTTTTCAATGACATCAAGAATAACTCTTGGGATGTGATTATCCTCACACACGACCAATTCGGCAAAATACCACAATCACCAGAATTGCAACAGAAGATTTTGCAATCGGAATTGGATACGGTGGAGGAAAATCTAGAGGTGCTCCGTTCACAAGGAAGAGAAATTTCCCGTGCAATGCTGAAAGGGTTGGAGAAACGCAAACAAAACTTGGAAGTAAAACTTGAAAGCATTGCATACTCTATCAAGGAGCGAACCGATGATGTGGTAGATTTTAAAATGATGGGGATTGACCACCTTTTTGTGGATGAATCTCACAAATTCAAGAACTTGATGTTTAATACCCGTCACGACCGTGTGGCGGGATTAGGCTCACAAGATGGTAGCCAAAAGGCATTAAATATGCTCTTTGCCCTGCGTACTATCCAAGATAGAACAGGCAAAGATTTAGGTGCTACTTTTTTATCGGGAACAACCATTTCCAACTCTTTGACTGAGCTGTATTTGCTATTCAAATACCTCCGTCCAAAAGAATTGGAGCGTCAGAATATCAATAGTTTCGATGCGTGGGCAGCCATCTTTGCCAAGAAGACTACCGACTTTGAGTTTTCCGTTACCAATCAGATTGTGAACAAGGAACGTTTTCGATATTTCATCAAGGTTCCTGAGTTGGCAGCCTTCTATAATGAAATAACTGACTATCGCACAGCGTTGGATGTGGGAGTGGATAGACCTAATAAAAGAGAAATTCTCCATAATATTCCACCAACGCCCCAGCAAGAAGAATTCATCGGCAAACTAATGAAATTTGCAGAGACAGGCGATGCCACTATTTTAGGACGTGCGCCACTTTCTGAAACTGAAGAGAAAGCCAAAATGCTTATTGCAACGGATTATGCCCGAAAAATGGCTCTTGATTTACGAATGATAAGCCGTGATAAATACGAAGATCATCCTGACAACAAGGCTTCGCATTGCGCTGCCAAAATTGCCGAGTATTATAACAAATACGATGCACAAAAAGGTACGCAGTTTGTCTTTTCAGATTTGGGAACTTTCAAGCCCGGAGAATGGAATGTTTATTCTGAAATCAAACGTAAATTGGTGGAAGACCATCATATTCCGGCACAGGAAGTTCGTTTTATTCAAGAATGTAAAACGGATAAGGCTCGTAAAGATGTGATTACTGCAATGAATGAAGGAAAAGTTCGTGTATTATTCGGCTCTACTGATATGCTGGGAACAGGTGTAAATGCCCAGCAGAAAGCTGTTGCCATTCATCATCTTGATACGCCGTGGCGACCATCAGATTTGGCGCAGCGTGATGGCCGAGCTATTAGAAAAGGCAATGAAATAGCCAAACTATATGCGGATAACAAAGTAGATGTGGTGATTTATGCCGTTGAAAAGTCTTTGGATTCCTATAAGTTCAATCTGCTGCACAATAAACAGCTTTTTATCTCTCAGCTGAAGAGTGGTGCAATGGGAGCCAGGACCATTGACGAGGGTACAATAGATGAGAAGTCAGGAATGAATTTTTCAGAGTATATGGCTATCCTTTCCGGTAATACTGATTTACTAGACAAAGCCAAGATTGAAAAGAAATTTGCTTCGTTGGAAAGTGAACGCAAAGCATTCAACAAAAACAAAAGCGGTTCAGTCTGGAAATTGCAGGAGAATACCCGGACACTTGACCATAATAACGAAATCATTTTCCGAATGACTTCTGATTGGAATGCTTTCAATAGCCGTGTTCAAGTAGATGCCGATGGCAGCAAACTCAATCCAATTAAATTGGACGGTGTAACGAGTTCCGACGTGAAAGCCATTGGTGCAAGATTGCAAGAAATTAACGATAAAGCACGGACTGAAGGTGAATACAAACCTATCGGTGAGCTTTATGGATTTCAACTATTGGTCAAAACTGAAGCTTCTATGAAGGATGGTTTTGACTTTAAGCAAAACCGTTTCTTTGTAGGTGGAGAGTATAAATACTCGTATAATAACGGCAACATAGCCAGCGATCCAAAGTTGGCTTCGTTGAACTTTCTCAATGCACTGGAACGTATCCCAAAGTACATCGAGCAATATCAAACCGCCAATAAAAAGCTGGAGCAGGATATCCCAGTTCTTCAACAGGTTGTAAATGACACATGGAAAAAGGAAGATGATCTAAAAGAGTTGAAATCCGAATTATCGACAATAGAACGTAAAATTCAACTCTCGTTAAAGCCTGAACAAGCTCACTTTGAAAGTGAGCCAGCTCAAAATGGGAAGGAAACGCTTATGCCGGATACTCCGTCCCAAACTGTTTCCTTCTCCGACCGGACAGCCCCATCCAATTGTCCCTTCAATCATGCCAAACTACGTTCCACATGATTCGGCGCAATCCAATGGACTGTCAAATACCGACGGAGAGAATGGCAGGCAGGCTGCCATACACTCCGTAATGGACGGGAGACCGTCTATGAGTGAAAAAATGATAATTGCAGCTTTTGTGATTGGTGGTAACCCGAAGATGAAATGGTAAAAGCATGCCTATTGTTTAAAGTTATTCAAGAGGTGTACTATAATTTACAATACCTTCAATATTGGTTCTGTCTGTATAATCATAAATAATAGCGACACTATATCGAGCACGGGTAATTGCCACATAAAATTTAGCTCTTGTTGCAGGAGATAATTTGACGTTATTATTAAATAACCAATGTTCCATTTCCTTTGTTGGGTAAATAATAACTCTATTAAATGTTTTGCCCTTGGAGGCACCAAAGTTAAAACTCGGATAGCTATCAATAACAGATATGTTTTTGTCCCATTTTAGTTGTATTGCTGAATATCTTTTAAGATAAGCTTTAACATCATTGGGCTTTACAAAATAAATTCCTTCATGTTCTACGGCGTAATCTCTGCAAGAGGAACATGAACATGGTATAGATCTTGGTTGTGATGTATATAATTTTGATGATAATAAACAAATTGATTCATTATTTCTATGAGATTTTAACAATGTTGTCTCATCGATTTCAAACAAAAACTTACCTCTTTTTTTACACTTATCTAAAATATATTGCTTTATGCCAATAGTGCCATACTTTTGATTTTTGCTTTCATGGTGAGTTAAATATGTGACTTGTCTAGGATCTCCTGCCAATAATACCTCAGAATTGGTTTGTGCTAGAATCTTTACTATTTCAAAATCATTTCCAGCAAGGTCTTGAACTTCATCTATGAATATATGCTTGTATATTCTTGATATTCGATCTGCTATTTCTCCATTAGTTGCTTTATTGCATTTAACGATGAATTTAGACAGTTTATCGGAGTATATCATCATATTACTTGTAAAGTAATGCTTTAGAAATTCATCTTTTTCACTATATGGAACACTAATAGTTCTTCCATTTTTATTGAAAGAAAATTTAATTCCACTTTTTTTGTTAACTAAAAGTAAACCTGTAACAGATTTTGAAAATAAGTCGTTGTGCATTGCACCTTGGTAAGGTTTTACTCCATGCTGTATTAAAAATGAGAACCAAGTTTGGATTACTACATTCGATGGAATGCACTTATATATACTATGAAATTTATTTCTAATTTCTTGTTCATTTTCTTCTGTGTATGTTAATATGATAACTGATGAAGGTTTTCTGTTATAAGCCTCACAAACCAATTTTGTTGTTTTACCAGATCCAGCGGTTGCAATCATTAATTTATTCATGGCACCAATCAATTACAGATAAAATATATTGAGGGTAAACTATATTTTTTGTTGCATTAAATATCTTCAACGCAACATCTGTTTTATTTGATATCATATATTCTGATATGGCTTGATTGGATTCAAAATCTTCATCATTAATATTTAGAATTGAGCATAAAGTTGCTATGTCTCCTTTATTAGCATCTACAATTTGGGGTTCAAGTGTCTTCAACTCATTTCTATTATCAGCAGAGATTAAGATATTTTCTATATCAATAAAATCTTTATATTTTTTTGTTATTTTATTGTCATACTCTCCATCATTATCCGTAATAACCGCAACTCTCTTCTTAAGAATTTTGGCAATTTCTAGAAAGCGTTTAAAACTTAATCCTCTAACAGAAATGATATCAATCCCTTCTTCTATAGGAAGTTTACTATATTTATCTTTATTGGCTCGTTGTACAATTAATTCATCAGAAGGCCCTTCAACTAATATCGTTTTTCTGCATAATATAAGCCTTAGAGTTTCATAACCAGCAAGTTTTTCAAAATAATCATATGTTGTTGGATCCAAATCATTTAATCTCGTAGTTTTTAGATTATCTAAGAGTATTAAATTCTTTAAATTTAATTTGTTTGCGACAAAACTGCTATGAGTTGTTATAATAATTTGTTTTGAATCACATTTATCTATAATATTTTTAATAAATTGATTAAGTTTGGAATATGATAAATGATTCTCTGGTTCTTCAATTAAAATCAAATTAGATTCTAATGCTTTTTTATGGCTTAATGATAAATTAGTTTTTACAATACACTGTTCACCTTGCCCGATTTGATGAAATGGTATATCTTCAAGATATGTCATTAATTGATTCTCCCAAGAATTTTTAACAGACATGTCTACTGAAATAGAAACACTTTTATCTGATATATTGGCACACCTTGTAATTTCTGAATTAATGCTTTTTATGATGTCATTGTTTTTGAATGTTTCTTTTAGTTCTCTATAAGCTTGTGATAATCCGACATTATCGCTATCACTAAGGTGGTTTTTAATTATTTTTCCGATATAAATATCGGAACCATTTTTATACTTATTTGATGAAGAATCAATAAGTATTGATTTGATAGGGATACTTTTGCTTGTAATCATATTTCGGGCAAAAGTCATCCATGTTATTTTATAATACTCAACAGGTATAGATAATAATGTGGATTTATTAATATTATTGTACTCATTTATATACTGAGCATCAAATTCTATTTTAAACAGAACCCCACAATTCTTACTTTTATTTGAATTGTAATCCCCTTCAAATAAAGGTAAATCATTAGTTTCAAAAAAGACTTCTATTAAGATAAAGGGTGGTTGTTGAGGTGAATCAGTCGTAAGGCTTGTTATGTATTCATTTTCTATATCTTTATTAAATAAATACTGGGAAATTTCATTCCTCATATAGTTACCATTTACCATACCGGATAGAGCTAAATGTAAAGCTTCCAATATAGTCGATTTCCCAGCCTCATTGTTTCCTACTATAATATTGACTCCATTTTTAAAGTTAATCTGGAAATCTTTAAAAATTTTATAATTTTTGATTGTCAATGATTTTATATGCATTAGAATATAGTTTTAAGATTATACATTTAATATTTTTATTGCTTTATAAATTTCACTATAAGAATCACGTCCTTGATATTTCTCAGCCAATGCGCAAGCCTTTTCCATTTTACTGTCAGCAATCATATCTTTGACCCATTTATCTTTCTCCATAAATTTACGACTCTTGTCATATGCTGGAATATAGCGTTTCAAAGCCTTCTCTGTTGCATCGGAATCTTTGAAATGGCGACAGGTATCTTCATAATGTAGTAGAAACCAATATTCAATAGATTGAAGACTATCACAAAGAAGCACATTTTTATTCTTTTCGTAGCGTTTCTTTAAAGCAGCAAGTTTCCTGTTTTCGGCTTCTGATCGTCGGCTAACATCTGCATCGAAAATACAGATCACAAACACATCCTCTTTTAGCAACTCCTTGATTTTTTTCTCAATCTTTTCAATGCTGTTATTTTCAAACAGACGGGGCGAAATGGAACAGTGGTAGCCTAATAACTTTTTAATATGGCTGAAGTAGAACAATTCGGTCAATCCTTCGCCAACGATGTGAATGACTTGGCGTGTCTCATGTGTATTTCTAAGGTTTCTCATAATTCACATATTAGAGGTTCGGGACTGCTCCAAACTTTCCAAACTTATAAGCTTTCTGCAATGAACTGATACGACTCAATCCTTTGAAATCGGTGAGAGGGTAAAGGATAGTAGCACCATCGCTATTCTTTTCAGTAAACCAAACGTTATCTTTACGTAGCAAGTCTTCTTCTGCTAATAAGCCATCATAATGGGTTGTTAATAGCAGTTGCGCTTTATCCGATTCTTTCAAGAAACGTTCAATGATATATTCAATCAATTTTGGATGCAACGAAGATTCTATCTCATCAACAGCTAAAAAAGCGTTGTTAGCAAGGATTTCTTGAATACAGCCGGCTAATCCCATTGTACGGATGGTTCCTTGGGACTCAAAAACTTCAGGAAACTCATAATAGGATTCTTTTCCTTGCATATCTTTTACTTTATGTTGGAATATAGTGTCTTGTACGACACCTGTTGAAGTGTCTTTTTCTTTTGCAGAAATGTCAGTGATATTGAAATCTGCTTCCTGTAAATAACGTAAGATATATTCTTTTGCTTTTTCTTCTTTAATATGTCTTTCTGCATATCTGTCAAGTGGTAAAGAAGGCGTTATGGCTGGCATAATCTGTTCCTTGAAATATGAAAGAATGCTTTCTATTTCAGGCACATTTACATTAACCTGCATATAAGCAGCAAAAACCGACATATTAGGCAAGCATTTTAAAGAGATTTCCTCTTTTGCTGCTGCTGTCAACTTTATTTTAGTACCAAACTTAATTGCAGAAACGCCATTCTCTATCGTTCTTTCAAATACAGTAGAAGGTTGTTGGCTTGGATAATATACCAATGTTTCATTTGCAATATGATTTCTTGTTAAAGAAAGACTATAAACAAACTTTGTTGCCTGTCCTTTTTCGATAACATAAAATGAAATACTTAGATCCGAAGTTTCATTACTGCAATCCTTATCCATTAAGAAGGGTGTAATTCCTGTTTCTTCGCCTTTGTTTGAAGGAACTCTAATCAAGAACTTCTTTATAAAGTCGCAAATCTTGATAAAATTACTTTTACCGGAGGCATTTGCTCCATAAACAACGGCAAGTTTAAGTAAACGTATTCCTGAAGCCACTTCAACAACGTGATATGATTCCATTTCCTTACTTTTATCAGCTTCAAAACTAAAAACCGTTTCGTCTCTGAAAGAAAGTATATTCTTGAATTTTATTTCTGCTATCATAACCTTTAAAACTTGTTTTATGCAAATGTACGAAATATAAATTCAAAATTGATATATAAGTTTTTAATATTTGCATAATTTTTGCAGTATTACAATTCTAATAAATACAATAGATAGGGTGATAATCCTATATCCCTATAAATGGTAAAAGGCAAATCATCATAGTCTGCCTTTTACGTCTGTTCTATAGCTTCTCTCGAATAAATTTATGCACATCCGAAGCTCTATAATAATTCTTACCATCCTTGTTTATATAAGGTAATATTCCACTTTTTCTACATCTTTGAAGCGTCCTCGCAGACATTTTCGTTATCATCATCAAGTCTTGATTATCTAATAGCTGTTCTCCATCCAAGCAATTGCGAACATTGGAAAGGCGTTCTATCATTCTCTCTATTGAATCAAAGCGGTCCATAATCCGTTCCATCCAGGATTCTAAAAATTGTCGTTCTATATACATATTTTACTCTTGTTAAATGATACCTTTAATAAAATAACTCTGATTGGACGGATCTTTCACTATGATTTCTGTATTCCGCATAAACTTTATATAGCTTTTAGCTGTGCGTTCGCTTACATCCAAAATCTGTTGTATCTGTTCGCACAAGTCTATGTAGGTGATGAATTGCTGCTTCTCAAACACTTCACGGGAAAGATTCTCCAGTTCTTTTTGCTTGCGTTGTTCTTTAACCTCACGAGACTTTTCACCTAAATAGGTGTGCATACCTATTTCCTTGTTCCAAGAGAATTGCATCAACGGAACATCTAACGGACTACCGTCTCTCACTTTTAAAGCTTTTACAACCGATACAGCTGGATTCTCATCTTTCTCAATCGAAAGAATGCTGGCTGCCTTTCGTTGCAGTTCACTACCCAAATGTCCTCTAAGTTTCAAACCATTGGGAACAAAGTGAAGAACGGTAATAATGCAGGTTTTATATATACCTGCCAATCTGTAAAGTTCATCAATAATAGCAATACTTTCTGCTTCATCATTGGCACAGCGTATCAAGTCAGCGATACCATCAATCACCACTATTTGGATACCGCCATATTCGTAATGGAACTTATCCATACTTTGCACGATTGCCTGTAAACGTTCTTTTCTTGACATTGAGGTCAGACAGAAAGCCTTAAACTCTGTCGGCATGTCCTTTTGTTTGGCGCGTTTGAGCAGATTGGTTACATTCTTGTAAAGCTGTACTTCTGATTGTTCTGTATCGTAGAGTAATACGGCCTTATGATTAATATTCTCCATGACTTGAATACCCAATGTGTCAATTGGCGTATTCCCATTACAGATGGAACCGGCGACCAATGCAGCTATGTAGTTACTTTTGCCTGTACCCTCACCACCTGTAATACACAGCAGGTTCCCTTGTGTACCAAGTGGTACATCACCTGCTGATATAATCTCCTGCGCTTTCGCTGGAGGATTCTTATAATCAATTTCGCACGATTTAAGCATTGTCATAGTGTCACTGTATAATGTATCTAAAAAATCAAGAAATAACTTCAAAAACTCTGCACGGGTATATCCGAGCTTAAAATAATCGGATATATCCTTTTCTTCTTTTGTTCCTGCAAGTGGCAAAGCAAGTCGTTTTACACCATATTCTGTAAGCTGTTTCTCGTGTTTTTTACTGCTTTCTATCCCTGTCTTGTCCATATCATAGAGCAGAATAATATGTTTGAATCGGAATGTAAGTTTATAGATGATGTTTGCTGGAACATTCACCGTTTCACTATTGAAGCAAATAGAATGAAATCCCTTTGCCGCCATTGACATCACATCTTTTTCTCCTCCAGTTACAAAAATTGTATCTCCTTTTGCGGGTAATTGTTCCAATCCGAAGCAATAGCTCTCACCGATATTGCCCCCATACATGAAGCGAACCTGTGAAAATGGTCTATACAGTTTGATAAAACGTTTGCTTTTATAGCCAAACATCGGTTCGGATGGAGATGAAATCAAACAGAAAGGTTTACCGTCTGAATTTTGACTTTCAAACGAATTCAAGGAACAGACTTTATATTCATTGAGTATTTCAGCTGTTATTCCATGCTGTCCCCAAAACTCAGTTTCTGATTTAGTAAATGGTTGTTCCCGGAACTGAAAAGGTTTGCTTTCTCGTTCAATTATAGATGCCACGTTTACCAATGGTGCTTTTACTTTTGATATAGGTGACGGATTGTTCTCAGACTGATCTAATGATAAGTCACGGTCGATAATTCTCATAATCTCCACAAATTCATTACTGTTACTACAATCCAACCCGTTCATTTGACCAACAAGAAAGAAACAATCTCCACTGAACTGATCGTTCCCAAAATCTTTCATCTTGTAAACTCCACTATATCGGTCAAAGTAAATGTTACACGAAGCTTTGCTATCCTGATAAAGGGGGTTGAGGAAGTTCCGTCCGATTCTCCAATTCCCGGAAATGTAATGCTTGAAAACATTCAAACCATTATTGGTTCTTTCTAGAATCTCGTCTTTCTTTAACATAGAGCCTGTGGTTTGTTATTAAATCATTCAGATTTTCATTTGTACTCTTTATCATTCGGTTTTCCAACATTCGCTTAATCTCTGCTATCTTATAAAAATAGCGGCCACGAATATTCGAGTAGGTTATATCTCCACCTACACGAAGTCGTTGCAGAGTCTTTTCGCTAATTTTTAAGAATGTACAAACCTCATAGCTATCTACCCAAATCTCATCTTCATTTACCTCTTCGGCGACCTTATTATTTGCAACATAATCAGCAATGGCATTGATTTTTGCTTCTAATTTCTTAAAGGCTGCTGAGTCTATTGTTATTACTTCCATAATTATAACTTATTGATTTGACTGCAAAGGAATAGGCATTTTTAGACATAAACTGCCAAGATTCAACCAACTTGGCTGAAATAAATATTTCTGCAAATGCCAAAAAATATAAGCGCTTTATCCTATTTTTAACTAGGATAAAGGTCGTTTTTGTGATTTAATACATCGATTTAGCTTCAAATGAAAAACAACCAACTTTGTTGGAACTTGGTTGTTTTTATCAGATGATTTGATAGGATGAATTTCTATAGGCGTTCATTATTTGGCAGTGTTCACAAATAATGAACAGTGGTAGAGAGTGAGCACTTTTATTCGGCGAAAGATTAAATTTATATTCTATACAATTGTTATTCAATGTATTTCCTGTATATATGTACTGTTTTCACATACTGTGAAAATGATCACGATTAATGATAAGTGAATATGGAAAAGGTAATAGTAGTTGGTAAGCCTTTATACTTAATTCCTTTGGACAAGAAAGAACTGAAAGGCATTTTCGTTGATACCATTTTAGAATTAACCTTTTATAAATAAATGGTTAGTGAATTTGTGCTTGAGAGTTTAATAAGGTGTGCAAGGTGCAAGCTATATATCTATATATATAGCTTGCACCTTGCACACCATTTTAAAGATTGTAAATCAAAGATTTGGAAGTATCAAAAAATAATAGTAATTTTGAACCCAAGATATAAGCAGGCAACCACTGGACAAAGGTGGACAGAAATAGAGGTTATTTCTTGTGCCTAAATCGTTACCATAGCGATTATCCGATTTGTAATTGATTGAAGACCAAAATATTGGAGACTTAGGTTCATAATCCTGTCTCTCCGCTTTTTTTATCGACCACATTTATTGGAGAGATGCTCGAGTGGTTGAAGAGGCACGCCTGGAAAGCGTGTGTGCGCCAAAAGTGTACCGCGAGTTCGAATCTCGCTCTCTCCGCAATAAACATTGGTAATCATTGGTTTACGAGAATTACGCCCAATTTTACATCTAATAATGTAAAGTTGGGTGTTTCTGTTTTATTTAATATTTCAATTTTGAAGATAACTGTAAATAAAAGTAATAAGCGACCAACAAAAAGCTGTTGGAAGGATTCATTTCTCCCAACAGGGTTATTTCGCGTTTTTCATCGTTAAGATACGGAATTACCTTTTCCTCTTAGGTTTGTATTCTACGGTTTTACCTTCATTATATTCACGAAGCGTACTTTCTATATCACATATAGCCGATACTACTTGTTCTGCCTGCTACTAACTTGGACATTGCTGGAACTAGTGATACCAATTTATCACTAGTGTAATATTCATCAATACTGTCAGAATATAAACATCTAACTTACTCGGGGTCTTCTTAATCCATGAAGACCTCGAGTAAATTAATTCTTTAAAACATTGCTGTCCCATTAAAATTTAAAATAGTTCTTTGAAATATTTGATATTTAGTTAGTTGAAGCGGATTTTCGAGCGCGACGATTTCAATTTATAACTTTGTCGTTTCTAACAAGAGCCGCAATGAATAAAGAGAAATACGTGTTTGCTCAATTGATATCATTTTTGAATGAAGATAAATTCCGACGTATAGTTAACAAGTATCAAGGGAATCATTACGTAAAGCATTTCACTTGTTGGAATCAACTACTTGCTTTAATGTTCGGTCAACTCTCTAATCGAGAAAGTCTGCGAGATTTAATTGTTGCTCTTGATGCGCATCATTCCAAGTGTTACCATCTAGGGATGGGTAAGAATGTGTCGAAATCATCTTTAGCAAGAGCCAATCAATACAGAGATTATCGTATTTTTGAGGAATTTGCCTATTTCCTTGTAAACGAAGCAAGGGAAAAGCGAGCTACGGATATTTTCAAACTGAATGGAAACGTCTATGCATTTGATTCAACAACGATTGATTTATGTCTTTCTGTCTTTTGGTGGGCAAAGTTCCGTAAGAAGAAAGGTGGTATCAAAGTGCATACATTATATGATATCGAAACACAGATACCCGCATTCTTTCATATTACCGATGCTTCCGTTCATGATTCAAAGGCTATGAAAGAGATACCTTATGAATCAGGATCTTATTATATTTTCGACCGAGCCTACAACAACTTCAAAATGTTGCATAAAATTCATCAGACAGAAGCTTTCTTCGTGCTCAGGGCAAAGAAGAATCTTCAATATAAACCCATCAAATGGAAACGAAGATTTCCTAAGAATGTACTTTCGGATATGACTATTAAACTGACAGGCTTTTACCCGAGCAAGTATTACACAGAACCTTTTCGTTTAGTCAGATATTGGGACGAAGAACAAAAGCGTGAGTTTCTTTTCTTGACCAACCAGATACTTATATCTTCTCTCCAAGTGGCTGAACTTTACAAAAATCGCTGGCAAGTAGAGCTTTTCTTCAAATGGCTGAAGCAGCACTTAAAGATCAAGAAGTTTTGGGGAACTACAGAGAATGCTGTAAGAATACAAATCTATACTGCTATCTGCAGTTATTGCTTAGTTGCTATCATTCAGAAAGACATGCAACTTGACAGGAGCACATACGAAGTCTTGCAAATCCTCAGCATATCATTAACTGACAAAACTCAGCTTCGAGACCTCTTCAACAAAACTAAATTTCAATATGACAAAGAGCGATTAGGCTTTAATGAGCCAAGTTTATTTGATTTTTAATAACGTCCCAATTTTAATGGGACACTAATGTCTTTAAAAGTCATATTACTAAAATTTAAATGTTAATAAAGTAAGAATCTCTGGCAACGGTCCTACTCTCCCACAATAATGCAGTACCATTGGCCTAAGTGAGCTTAACTTCTCTGTTCGGAATGGTTAGAGGTGTATCCTCACCAGCGTGGTCACCATTTATATAGTATTTTATTATTGGAACTTAATTTTGAGCTCAATTCCTTTAATTTACTTTCTTATCAGGATATTTTTCCATTATCTCACTATTTATTTTATTCCAAAAAGTTCCCAAGAATTCACTGAATTGAATGAGAGAGTCATCAATCTCCCAATCCAAAGGTGGAGTATAATGCTCAAAATCAATCTCTACAAACCTAGCGTAAAGAGTTCGAGGGAAAAATATTTTAGTTCTTGGATAGTCGCATTTTAACATTTCTGCTATCTGCCATTTATATTGGCCAATTCTAAACATGAACTGTTCCATATCTGATTGATTATATGTACCTGTATTGCGAACTGCTTGAAAAATAGTGGAATAGAAACTATCTCTATTGGAATCTCTACTCAAATAGCCATAGTTTGCACCATAATCAAGCAATACCCAGCAACAGAACATATAAATTTCGTCCTTTTTGTATGTTCCACTATCCAGTTGGGGAGCCGTTTGGAGAAAATAATCCATCCAATCAGATGCAATCTGAATCATTTCTTCTGATGAATAAGTTTCGGCCTGTTTGTTTTTTTCTGATAGAGCTTTAGACTGAATAGGAGCGGATTCTTTAGAGATGTGGTGTTCGTACTCTTTGCTTTTAGAACCAAAAATAATTTTCAAAGATCTCATATAATTAATATTTAAACGGTTGGAAATAATTGAGTATATAATATCAATGCCTCACAAAATTGTAGATCTCGCAAAAAAAGTTTTTGTTTAAGATACTCACATCCGGCCCATAATGCTCCACATAACATATCCAATGGCCACCAAACGAATGAAACGATAGCCAATAGGAAGATGATTCTGGAAATCTGTTTGACTATGCAATTCAGAAAATATGAAAGCCAACCCTCAATGACACAAGGTAACTGTATCAAGGAAAAAATTAATATCAATAATATTCTATAACTTGCGGAGTAATTCATAAATAGTACTGTGTTCAGTTTTAATGATGTTATTAATCTCTAATGATGTATATTATTGTATATATTGTTATTGATTTCTGTTTCTTTATTATTGATTCGTTGTGTTTCTATATTGATTGTAGCTGTTGATTTGTTCCCTCGAATATCAATGAAATCTACTTTTATATAATTATCCCCAGTATTTAATTTCCCGAAATGGTGTTCAAATCTAAAAATATTATGAGCATTGTATATTCCTCCTCTCATGTCTATTTCTTTATTAACTTTCTTTGTCTTTCCTTGTATGACTATTTCATTTAAATCGGATAAAATGTTAAACTTTACAGTAAAAGGTATTGAATAACCAAAATAGCTGTTACCTTCGAAATTCCCCCAGTTAAATGAAATAATATCAGTTCTTATGCTATTTGTATAACTAAAGTCAATGTAGTAATTGTCAAATTTTTCCATCTTATTGTGGACATCAACTTGTGTATTATTAAATGGATTAGATTCGAAAGATAAAAATGGAGGGATATTATCTATGATAACCCCACCAACAGGAATATATTTGTAACTCCAATCTTTATTTATTCCACATACAAACAGGTAAAGATAATTCCCTTTAAAGACATCAAATCCAGTATTTATAGGAATTAATTGAAGATGTTTTTCTCCTTGTTGATTATTACTCTTTCCATGAGTAAAGTCGTTTATTATCTCATTTTTTATAAAGTCTTTTAATGTTGATTCCTTTTCAACCCCTATAAAATAAAAATAATCAGCATTCATATTAGTTTTAATAATTTCAGGTGTAGAAGGCAGTTGTTTATAAATAGGTATTTCTCTATCATTTTTATATATTGTAGTATTATTGGTTGATAGATAGAATAGATATTTTGCCATTTTCTCTATCGTTGTAGTATTAGCCTTTATATTATTATTTAGTAAATATTCTTTGGCATCTTTGATACGATTGTTATATGTAGTTCTTTCTAATCTCGCATAGCTGTTATTTTCTATGTGAGCATAAATACTATCATTAGTAGTTGTATGTGTTTTTTTGTAATATATGATAGTGTCACATAATGAGATTGTGCCGTTTTGTAATATATAATGAATGGGAAATGAATCTTTAGAAGCTATTTCATATGATATTTCATATGCTTGTTTCCTTAACATTCCTAGGGTTGCTTTGTTTAATGTATATGTACTGTCGTTTTTGACAAAAAGAGAGTTCCTATATAATTCAGTATGCTTATATTTTATCATATATACTAGCCTAATAGAGTCGCTTCCTTCGAATTGGAACGTGAAATGCTGTTTAGTAAAAGTAATATTATAAATTTTATTTTCTATCTTTTGAGAACAAGATGAACTTAATGCTAATATTACAGTAATGATAGTTATAGAACTTAGTATTATTTTTTTCATAATATTTTTGTTATCGATAAATGAATTAAACGAAGAAGCTCCACAATATCACATTGAAATTAAAGGTCGTAGAAAACCCGAGATAAAGATATGATTATAGCGGTCTACGCTTTAGCATGAGAACCACTATGCTAACTCTTGTATTTCATTTGAGAATTTCCGACGTCTTCAATTTACAAGATATGCATAATGCTTCTTTCTTCTCTAATATGTTTGGAATGAGTTTCTCATGCACTTCACAAAAATACTAAAAAATGAATAACTCCCAATAAAACAAGGTTGTATCTTTTGTATGGTATGTTTTATAGTTATAATCCTTTTTTGGGTTTATCTTTGCTTTTAGGATTTAATCTTATTTTTTTTGAATTCTTGGAACTTTATCCTAAACTATTCAAGAATTGGCATTTCCATCAATGCAGAGCTGGAATTTTTCTTTCTCCTGCGATCCCTCTCTATGATTGCCTTTGAATGTTTATTACAGCTTTCTTTTGACCCTACCCCTACAGGCTGGAAACTAGGAAGTTGCCTTGTCATTTCTTCTGTAAACCTCACTTTCCGGCATTTTCACAACCTGGAAAGACGCTATGCTGGAACGTCTGGATAATTATCATTGGGGATATCTGGTTCATCTTGAAAGTGTTTTTTCAACTCAAGAAATGAAATGAATGTCTGCATCGCGGCAATAACCAATTATCTAGCGCTTTGCTTATAAGCTCCTATTTTTTCCAATTGATAATAAAGTCATGAAAAACTTCATTTACCAACATATTGGTAAATGAAGTTTTTCAAGTCATTGAGGCTAGTATCTCTCTGCATGGAGTGACAAGAAAATGAATAGTGGAGAACACCGATTCAATACCACTTAAATAATTTCATACCTATAATGAAGCAGATGAGCCCGAGGGCAGATAATATGCAAGTCGGATAAATTATTTCCAGCCATCCGGCACCTTCATTGAAAATGCTTCGGATTCCATCGGTTAGCGCAGTCAAAGGGAGCAACTTAATAGTACTGATGCTCCATTCAGGGAAATTATGATAACTAAAGAAAATACCCGATAGCAACATCATGGGCATTTGTACGGCATTAATCCATCCGGTGCCGACTTCCGTTTTAGTGGTATGGGATGCAACCAAGATGGCGATTCCCGTGAAAGCAAGGTTACCGGCCAGAAACAGAACAATCAACGCTCCTATATTTCCCTGGATATGAATGTCGAATATTAACCAGGCAAAAAACAATAGGATCAGAGATTCTATTACATTCATGAGAATGCGGACAAACATCAACGCAAATAGAAAGTTCGATTTTTTCATTGGCGTTGCGACCATTCGCCTTAGCAATTTCTGTGATCTTCGCTCGATGATTGTATAACTAATACCCCACATGATAGAACTCATCAATCCGAAAGCAACCAGTCCCGGAATCAGAAAGTCAATATAGCGAACACCCATTAATGTCAATGGCTTTATATCCGTACTTTCTGTATTCATATTTGAGGCAGGCGATTTAATCAAAGCCGAAAGCTTCATGTATGCCAATTGAGACTGAGAGTTGAGTGGATCGAAATGATAAGTGGCTTTTCTCAATGAGTCCGTAACAATTACATCTGCTTCACCTCTCTTCAACGATATGATGGCTGAATTCCAATCACTTTTTGAAAATCGGAATACAACATTACCCAGTGTTTTATTACTTACTTTCCAACTTTGGATGCTTTCTCCTTTGCTCTCTGATTTTGTCCCAAAGATATTAAGAAGAGAATCTAACTCAGTTTGATTTTTTTCGACGCGAACAACATTAAATTTAGATTCAGGTTGCTGCGTAAAAGCCAATCCTAATCCAATAGAAATAAGTACAGGAAAAATCATGCCCCAAAAAAGTACCTCCGGTTCACGGATTGTTAGTAAAAACTGGGTTTTAAAGAGTTGATATAATTGATGATTTCTTATTGATTTCATTATTAAAACAATTGGATGTGTATAATATATTATAGTGTAACGCTTCCGCTTTCGCGAAGGGCTTTTCCTGTAAGGTTGATGAATAATTCGTCGAGGTTACGGGATTTTTCATCCAATAAATCTTCCAGTTTTCCTTCTTTTAAAACTTTGCCTTCATCAATAATGATAATCCGGTCACAAAGCGACTCCGCTTCTTCCATATAATGTGTGGTGAGGATGAGGGTGGTTTCTCCTCTATCCTTTAATTCTTTTAGAATATTCCAAAGGTCGAGTCGTGAGTGTGGATCGAGCCCTGTAGTCGGTTCATCAAGGAAAAGGATTTGCGGAGTATTTAATAGTGCTACCCCCAAAGCAAGCCGTTGTCGCTGTCCTCCGGAAAGTGTTCCTACCATCGATTTCCGTTTACTCTCCATGCCGGTCAATTCAATAATCTCATTAGCTCGCTTTTTGTCGAGTCGGAAGAAACTGGCAAACAAGCATAAAGTCTCAAAGACAGTCAGCTTGTCGGAAAAACGTGTTTCTTGCAGTGATAGGCCGATAATTGACCGCAGTTCCTTCTCGTTCTTTAGCCAATTCTTACCCTGCAGCAGAATGTCTCCCGAATCCGGCTTCTTTAGCCCTTCCATCATCTCAACCATCGTAGTCTTTCCAGCCCCGTTAGGACCAAGTAGAGCTACAAATTCTCCTGGAGGTATTGTAAATGAAATACCTCTTACGGCATGTACATCTTTGAATGATTTATATACGTCTTTTACTTCTATCTGATACATAATGCATTTATTTTCTATACCTATTTTATTATTGGGCGATAAATGTAACAACGAATTTCATTACTACAAAGTTCTGATATCATTTAATTATCTGTTTGTGAAATCTTGCCATAGGAATAATAAAGATAGAAGCATCCGAAGAAAATTCGCAAAATATTCTTGAATTAATCCGTGCATAAGAATATCGGCAACCTCACTTTAAAAAGAGCACAGGATAGTGGTGGGAAACCCGAAAAAGTATTAAATTGGCATCTTCATTCCAATGAAAAGGAAATTATGAATAAATCGGAACTTCTTCAAATACGTTTATATAATCAGTTGCTTGTCGGTTGTTCGTTGAAAGAGCCACAACAAATTGTTTCGTGGATGGGGGCTATGCAATCCCAATCGCTCGATTTAGCCAAATGGGCTATCGGAGTACGGATGGGAAGTAGAGCAGTGAGTGATGTGGACGGAGCACTAAATACCGGCAAAATCATCCGTACACATATCTTGCGACCAACTTGGCATTTTGTCTCGGCGGAAGATATTCATTGGATGTTCGATTTATCCAATCCACGGTTAAAACCTATTTACCGTTCGTATGCCCGAATGCGTCAAGTGGATGAAGACTTAATCTATCGCACTATCCCTTTGTTGGAAAAAATGCTTCAAGGCGGGAAACATCTTACCAAAAGTGAGATAAATGATGAATTGTTATCTCAAGATAAAGTGTTTGATATCAATGTGCTGAATCAAATAATCCATTATGCCGAGATGGAGGGTATACTGGTTAACGGACAATTAAAGAAAAAAGATCAAACATTTACTTTGCTTGAAGAATGGGCACCCCAAAAACAGACTGTACATAAGGAGGAAGCATTGGGCCTTTTGGCACGTAAGTTTTTTACCAGCCATGCTCCTGCAACCTTAGGTGACTTTGTGTGGTGGTCGGGTCTGACAATTACCGAATGTAAACAAGCGATTGGAATGATAAAAAGTGAATTAATATGTGAGACAATGAACGGACGTGACTTTTGGCTGAAGAGTGATCTTAATATTCCCCCTATAAATGGGTGTTCCGCATTGTTATTACCTCCTTTCGATGAATTTGTGGTTAGTTACAAAGACCGTTCCGAATTAATCGAAAAAACTCATTATGGTAAGGTTATGACAACTAACGGGCTATTCTCACCTACTGTTATGCTTGATGGAGAAATTGTCGGTTCATGGAAGAGGAAAGCTGTTAAAGGTGCGCCGAGAATAGAGCTCTCTTTTTTTGAAAGAGTACCGAAGAGAATCCAACAGCTTTATGAACCTCAAATAAAGCTGTTGGAAGGCTTTTATTCTAAATAGAAAGCTTCTGTAAAGATAATTGAAAGGTTTCGATCAAAGTCTATATATTGGTTTGATCGTGTTTGTAAAGTATGGTATTGATTCTTTTTGAAGTATTAATTGATCATTTCATTCTTTGTCTTCTGCAAACCTATAAAATGGGTGGCTCCCATATAGTTCAAACCAATTATTTAATGGCTTTAAATATAAATTATGATTTCTAAAATCGAAAATAACTGAGAAGTTTTCAAAAAATGTATTTCCAAGAATATTAGTAAAAGTCCAGTTCCCAAATTTCAATGCTCCCATTTCTGTTACACATATCATTATGCTATCTACATGCATATTCCCTATGCTTATTCTATCTGCTAACAGAAAATTTCCCTTAAAAGGATTTTTATCCGGTGAGGCTAAGCCTGGTACTTGACGGGATTTTTTCATATCTATACCCGATAGTTGTCTGTTATCTGAGATAAAAGATTCATTAAAACCGGTATCAATCAAAGCATCTTTGATGTGGAATGTTTTGTTTTGAATAGAAACAGATATGTTAGTGAAGAGCTTATTATTTTTTATGCTAAATGGAATGCATTCGTAACTTTCCAAATTATTGCTGTTTTTTAAAATACGGATATATCTATTGGCATAAGAAACTTCTACAATTTTATCTTTAAACAAATTCCAACCTGTAAATAAAATGTTTTTCCTTCTCTTTCGCGCGATTATTCCCTGATTAAAAACATCCGAAAAATAAATCTCTTCTTTATATGTTAATTCATTAGATCCTATTTTCAGTTTTAAACGATTCGCTTCATTGAGACTGTTTATAAATAAGTTAGGCATTGTTACTCGATTAGCGCCTGTGTCCCAAATGATAACGACATTATCTGTATCATTAAATATTGCATCGAAATAAATTAACTTTATACTATCTGAGTTGTAGTAAATAGGGATAGCTCCGCAAGGCAGAGAGGTAGAATTCTCTTTTTTGATGCCATGTTCATTTACTTCTTTCTTTTTTCCTGTACAGGAGCTAATCGTAACAAATATCGTCAATAAATAGAAATAAATTATCTTATATTGCATTGTTTTGTAGTTTTGATATTTTGTATATGAGTAAATATGTGTGACGAGTATATCTGGTATAGCCAGATATGCTCTAAATGAAGTTTTATCACAACAACCACAAAAATCCTGTTATTATTAAAATTACCACTACCTCATATGGGCATGCTTTCATAGCCATAGTATTAGGATGATTTAGCTGAATTATTATTGCTGGTTGAAGTTCATTCATATCCATGAGCCCAACATGAATAACAGCAGTTATTTTCTCTTCTCAAAACATTTATCTTAAGTTTATTGAGCTCATTATTTTGCAAAGTTCTCATTTTAATTTTTTATTTTCTTATGTGAAAACAATAATTAGGTCTACTTATAAAGCATTTTAGCATCCGCTACAAATTAATATTATAATTTCTTTAAGACAAGGATCATATCAACTCGCCCCAAAACAACGATGTCAAGTTGCTTGACATTCAGATTGTCACCAAAGTTCTCCAGCGAGATATTCTTAATTCTGTTATAGTTCAAATATTTACTTGATGATATATTCCCAAAGTTACGTTGTTGCGATTTGATTATGATTTATGAAGCATATTTATCTTTAGCACTAGAACTATATCCACTCTATAAAAGCCCTTTATTTAGCTCAATAAGATCGGGGACGCTCTAACTTGCTTAATGCAGCGGCATAAATACATTAACCTTTCGGAAAGATCATAACTTTATTTATTGCTGTTTCAATATTGCTTTCTCTAAACCTTCTGCACTTCCAATTCCAGCTGCTACAATAGTACCCTTTGCATCTATTAGTATACCATAAGGTATTCCTGATATCTGATATGCTTGAGATAAAGCCGACCCCATTCCTTTTATTTCTATAAGCTGACTCCAGGGCATATCCAGTTTCTTCAATGCGTTTCTCCAGGAAGTTAGATTTGTATCAAATGAGATAGTCAGCACATTTAATCCTTTAT
>Ga0183095_10528_pt3 | contig 48276 bp, 48 predicted proteins | sample BioMet4_FD_130346 | JGI IMG/M metagenome (GOLD analysis project Ga0183095, IMG submission 130346) | Microbial communities from bioreactor (seeded with sewage sludge) at LBNL, California, USA - Biofuel metagenome 4 (v2) (version 3) | ecosystem: Engineered > Bioreactor > Anaerobic > Unclassified ...
CGGTGGGCGTGTGGCTTTGGGGTCTTGTCGGGGAGGGGCGGGCCTTGGCGGTGTTGTCCAGAGGGGTGCCGCCGCAGAATTCCATGGAGAAATCCCCCATTTCCACGATACGCACCACATCGCCGTACTTCTCGCCGAACATGGCCACGGCGCCCTTCTTCCGGGCCTCTTCGATGGGCAGAACCTCTGTGGCGATAGGCTCGCCGGCCAGGATCTCGTCATTGACGATCCGGTCGATCTGCGCCATCTCGTCGGGTGTAATGGCCTCGAAGTGGGTAAAGTCAAAACGCAGCCGGTCGGGCTCCACCAGAGAGCCGGCCTGGTGCACATGGTCGCCCAGCACTTTTTTCAGCGCCGCATCCAGCAAGTGGGTGGCGCTGTGAGCCCGCCGGATGGCGCGGCGGCGCTCCGTATCAATGGACGCCGTTACCGTATCGCCCATCTTGATCTCGCCCTTTTTCACCACGCCGTAGTGCATGAATTTGCCGCCCTTGTTCTTCTGCACATCGTGGACCTCAAAGGTCATGCCGTTTGCGGAGATGACGCCGTGGTCGGCTGTCTGGCCGCCCATTTCCGCATAGAAAGGCGTCCGGTCCAGCACCACGATGGCCTCGACGCCCTCGCCCACACTCTCGCGCAGCTCCTCTTCGGCCACGATGGCCACCACCTTGCTCTCGGCGGTATCGTGATCGTAACCCACGAACTCGGTGGCAGGCACCTCCTTGCCGAACTCCACGCCGGCCCAGCCCAGATCGCCCAGTGCCTTGCGGGCCTCACGGGCACGCTCCTTCTGTTCCTGCATCAGCTTCTGGAAGGCGGCCTCGTCTACGGTCATGCCTTCATCGGCCACCATTTCCACGGTCAGGTCGATGGGGAATCCAAAGGTATCATACAGCTTGAACGCATCCGCACCGGAGAAAACGGTTTCGCTGCTTTCCTTATGGCTGGCAAGCATCTCATCGAAGATCTTCATGCCGCCGTCAATGGTGCGGGCGAAATTCTCCTCCTCGGTCTTGATGACCTTGGTGATATAGCTCTGCTTTTCCCGCAGATCGGGATACTCGCACTCATTTTCGTGAATCACGGTATCCACCACCTCGTAGAGGAAGGGATGGTTCACACCCAGGAGTTTGCCATGGCGGGCGGCGCGGCGCAGCAGGCGGCGCAGTACATAGCCGCGGCCCTCGTTGGAGGGCAGCACACCGTCGCAGATCATAAAGGTGGCGGAGCGGATGTGGTCGGTAATGACACGCAGCGACACGTCGTTTTTGTGGCTTTGGCCATAGTAGGCGCCGGTGATGTCGGATACCTTGTGGGTGATGTTCATGACGGTGTCCACATCGAAGAGGGACTCCACGTTCTGGCAGACCACCGCCAGACGCTCCAGGCCCATGCCGGTGTCGATGTTCTTCTGCTTGAGCTCGGTATAGTTGCCGCTGCCGTCGTTGTCGAACTGGGAGAACACGTTGTTCCAGACTTCCATATACCGGTCGCAGTCGCAGCCCACCGTACACCCGGGCTTGCCGCAGCCGTACTTCTCGCCCCGGTCATAGTACACCTCGGAGCAGGGGCCGCAGGGACCGGAACCGTGCTCCCAGAAGTTATCCTCCTTGCCGAAACGGAAGATCCGCTCGGCAGGAATGCCGATCTCCTTGTTCCAGATCTCGAAAGCCTCGTCATCGTCCACATAGATGGAAGGATACAGACGGTCAGCTTCCAGGCCCACTACATCGGTGAGAAATTCCCAGCACCAGGCCAGAGCTTCATGCTTGAAGTAGTCGCCGAAGGAAAAGTTGCCCAGCATCTCAAAATAGGTGCCGTGCCGTGCCGTCTTGCCCACGTTGTCGATATCACCGGTGCGAATGCACTTCTGGCAGGTGCAGACACGGCGGCGGGGCGGCTCTTCTTCCCCTTTGAACCAGGGTTTCATGGGGGTCATGCCGGCGTTGATCAGCAGAATGGATTTGTCGTTCTGGGGCACCAGCGAAAAGCTGGGCAGACGCAGGTGGCCCTTGCTCTCAAAATAGCTCAGGAACATTTCCCGCAGCTCATTGAGGCCATGGTAGGGATGTGCCATACTGATTCTCCTTTGCATTTTAAATTTGATCATTTTTCCGGGCGGTTCCCATAAAAAAAGAAACCCCCGCCCACCACATAGGGGCGAAGGTTATCTTCACGGTACCACCCTAATTGGCGGACAGGCCGCCATCTCAGTCACCCAGTATCGCGGATGGGACGGACTGCTCTTCGCAGTCGGCTCGGAAATGGCTGCCTGACGCACTGTGCCAATGGGTTTGCACTCTCCCCATCTCACTGAAGGCCGCGGATACAGGCTGGTTTCTTCATCGCCTTTTCTTTTGTATTTTAGCACATTTTATCTCTTTGTCAACAAGCTCCCCCGAATCTTTTGGGAAGTTTGGGCAAGTTTGTGTTTCTTTGGGGTTGCAAGCCTTTTTGAATCTGGTATACTGTTTAAAGTGCTAAGTTTCCGTTAGAATTATACTGACGAAACAACCGCAGATCAACAATAAAGGCGGTGATCGCCATGATTCACAGCAATAAAACAGATTTTTACCGGCACCTGTCCTTTGCCGCCGTGGGCGGTTTTTTTGGTGCCTACGCACTCTTATGCCGCAGCGGCATCCTTGCCAATGCCCAGACGATGAATCTTCTCGAGCTGGTCCTCAGCGCGCTGCGCGGCGACCTGCGGGCTGTGCTGCTGCACATCGGCGTTCTGGCCGTCTATGTGGCCGGCACCATGCTGACCGTCCTTCTGCCGTATTTTTGCCGGGTGGACAACCATAAGGCCGCCGTTTTTATCGACGCCGCCGCCTTGCTGCTGCTGGGTTTTCTGCCTCAGAAAATGAACGTACTGCTGTCGCTCTACCCCATTTTCTTCGCTATGTCCTTTCAATGGAGTTCCTTCAGCGGGGCGCAGGATTTTGTCAGCTCCACCATCTTCTCCACCAACAACACCAAGCAGACCTCCCTCGCTTTCGCCGAATATCTCTGCGACAAAGACCGCGCGCACTTCCGCAAGCTTCGCTTCTACGGCTGTACCCTGCTGGCTTTTCATCTGGGAGCCACTGTCGGTTATTTTGCCGTGAAACTGCTGGCGCTGCGCGGTGCGTGGCTGGGGATCGCCCTGACCGGTGTGGCTTACTATATGGTTTTGTGCGAAGAAGCCTACGAAAAAGCGAAGCTTCTGGACGACGACCTGCCTGTGGACGCCGTCACGGAATAGGCTTCATCAGCAGTCAGAAAAGTGCCGTTTCATTCCGCCAGACACGCGGAATGAAACGGCACTTTTTTTCATTTTATTTCACTCATTTCCGTGCGGCGACAGTTCCACCGCGTGGCGCACAAAGCTGTATGCCGGGACCCGGCAGGGCAGGCGCATCCGAAAACGCATCTGCGGCGTCCGGGGGCAATCCAGTGTCTGCCCCTCCATGTCCTCCATCAGCGGCGCTGTGATGGTAAACGGCTTGCAGTCGGGGCCCACGATCTCCACCGCATCCCCCGTGCTGAACTTATTTCGCAAAGACAGCACGGCGTGCCCCTCTTCGTCGCAGGACTCCACCACCGCGCAGATCTGCCAGTCGCGGATATAGCGGGAGTCGGCGTAATACTGGCCGGGCTGTCCGTAAAAGAAGCCGGTGGCATAATGCCGGTGGCTGACGTGCTCCACCTCGTCGCGCCAGACGGGATCAGGCGTTTTGCCGTCATACACGTCGTCCAGCACATGGCGGTAGGCTCCGCTCACAATGGCCGCGTAATAGGCCGACTTGGCGCGGCCTTCGATTTTCAGACAGTCCACGCCGGCGTCCATGAGATCGACCAGATGGTCGATCATGCACATATCGCGGGAATTCATGATATAGGTGCCCTTCTCATCTTCAAAAACAGGGAAATATTCGCCGGGGCGCTTCTCTTCCATCAGCGCGTACTGATAGCGGCAGGGCTGGGCGCATTCGCCCCGGTTGCTGTCCCGCCCCGTCATATAGTTGGAGAGCAGACAGCGCCCGGAATAGGACACGCACATGGCGCCGTGGGCAAAGACCTCCAGCTCCAGTTCCTTGGGCACCTTCTCCCGAATCTCCCAGATCTCTTCAAGGCTCAGCTCCCGGGCCAGCACCACCCGTTTGGCGCCCAGGTCATACCAGGCGGCGGCGCAGGCATAGTTGGCCACGCTCTGCTGGGTGCTGATGTGGCGATCACAGTGAGGGGCATACTTCCCCGCCATGGCGAAAGCGCCCAGATCCGCCAGGATCAGCGCGTCCGTCCCCGCCGCGTCCAGCTGTTCCAGATAGGCGGGCAGCGCCGCAGCCTCTTCGTTGCGGGGCATGGTATTCACGGTGGCATGGACCCGCACGCCGCGGGCATGGGCAAAACGTACCGCCGCAGGCAGCTCCTCCGGCGTGAAATTGCCGGCAAAAGACCGCATACCAAAGGAGGTGCCGGCCAGATATACGGCATCCGCTCCGTAGAGCACCGCCATTTTTAATTTTTCCATATCGCCGGCGGGGCAAAGGAGTTCGGGTTTCTTTCTCATTATTTCCCAAGTTCCGCCGCCGTGGCGTACATATCGCTGTTGACGAAGTTCAAATGCTCGTCATAGGTGCGGAAGAAGTGGCTGACGCCATCCTTGCCGTAGGCAAAGTAGTAATAATCCGTGGAGGCGGGATGCAGCGCCGCCTGAATGGAGGAAAGGCCCGGATTGCAGATGGGGCCGGCGGGCAGGCCCTGGTAGAGATAGGTGTTATAGGGGCTTTCCAGCTTGGTGGAAAAGTCCGCGTCCGGAATGCCCATCACTTCCATGGCATAATTCACCGTGGAGTCCAGCTGCAGGTAACCCACCGTTTCATGGTTATCGGTCTGCAGACGATTGTACAGCACGGAGGCAATTTTGGCGCGCTCCTCTTCGTCGCCGATGGATTCCTTTTCAATAATAGAAGCAATCGTGATGATCTGCTGCATGGAATAGCCGGAGCTGTTGACGGCATCCGTCAGTTCGCCGTCCATTCTGTCCTGATAGTTTTTCAGCATCCGGTTCAAAGCGCTGATGGGCTGCTCGTCAATATAAAATTCATAGGTATCCGGGAACAGATAACCCTCCAGGCGGGAGATATTGTCCAGGTTGGTGTTGTCCACAAAGGAATAATCCGAGAAAACATGGTTTTTGGCCGCTTCCGTCAGCGCATCGGCGGAGGAAACGCCCTTTCCCGCCAGCAGGGAAATCGTATCCATAACCGTATAACCCTCGGGAACGGTGACGGTAACGGTGCCTTCGTCGGGGGTGTAACTCTGCATATGCGAGATCAGCGCACGGTAGTCCATATCCGTATTCAGCTCATAGATGCCGGGATCAATTTTCTCGCCGGCGTTGGCAATGGAGCCAAAAAGCATGAAAAAGCCCTTATACTCGATCAGACCCGCCTTTTTCAGCTTGGATGCCACCTTCCCCAGAGAATCCCCTTCATCCACCGTAATGGTGGCGGTCAGCGGCGTTTTATTGAGAGCGCACAGATCGTTGGCCAGAAGCCAGCCGATGCCCGCCAAAAGCGCAGATACGATCAGGACAAAGGCAATATAGGCAAGAGCGTTGAATTTTCTTTTCTTTTTGTGATGACGCTCCGGCTCGTTCCGGTTCTCCCGGCGGACGGACCCGGCGTCCCAGTGGGTCGTGTCAAACTGTTTTTGATCGGCCATAAAATAACATTCCTTTCATGGAAAAAATCTTTCCTCACTTATTTTTTCCGGACAAGATGCAAAACGTCATCCGCCCTCATAAGATAAAGCAGAGAATAACAAGTGAGGTGACAACAATGTGTTTCGACACCAATAACAACTGCTCCTGCATCTGGCTCATCATCATTGTTCTGGTGCTTTGCTTCTGCGGCAACGGCAGCCACTGCAGCGGCAACGGGGAAAACTGCTCCTGCTGCTGAAAGTCCATAACGGATGGGACGCCCCGGCGTCCCTTTTCCGTGTGTCACGGCCGGACAAGCAGATCTTCCACCCGCGTCATGACTTCCGCATGGATATCCTCCATGGAGCGGATCTGCCCGTCCCGCGCGCAGTCGATCCGCTGCCAGCCGCAGAACCGCACCACTTCTTTGGCGTTTTCCCGGCATTGACGCAGATACTGTTCGTCCTGTTCGTGGATATCCGCCTTTGTGCCGGTCTGATGCTCCCGGCGGCGCAGCATCTCCTCAGACAGATCCGTGGGCAGATCCAGATACAGCACCCGCGTCGGTTCCGGCAGGCCAAGCAGATGATACTCAAAATCAAAGAGCCAGTTCAAAAACCTTTCCCGCTCTTCTTTGGGCAGCTTGGAGGCCTGATGTACTGCGTTGGACGTGGTGTACCGATCGGCGATCAGCAAACCGCCCGCTTCATAAAAAGAACCCCAGTCCTGCTTATAGGAGGCATAGCGGTCCACCGCAAAAAAGGTGGCCGCCGCGTAAGCGTTTACATCGTCCGGGTGCTGACCGAAGGCCCCTTGCAGATAAAGCCGGATCAGCGCCGAGGATTCCTCCTGATACCGCGGAAAATCCAGTTTTTTAAAGGGAATCCCCCGTTTCTCCAGCGCCTGACACAAAAGCCGTGTCTGCGTCGCTTTGCCGGAGCCGTCCGTTCCTTCAAATACAATGAGTCTTCCGTTCATAATTCTCTTCCTTGTTTTGCACAGATTTATTAATTGTATCACACTTGCCCTCTTTTGTCCACGAAAAACCCCAAAATACCACGTGCGGCAGCAGAGTGGGCTGCGGGCTCATGCTCCGGCCCACAAAGGGAGCCAACGCGCCCGTCAGCTTTTCGGCGGCGCCGCGGCCGCGGCTCTCTTTTGATGCGCTTCCCAAAACAGATTCACCGTATACACGATGACGCCCGCCCAGATAAAGAGAAAGCTGAGCAATTTTCCCTTCGTCAGGAATTCGCCCATGATCATCCCGCAGAAAATAGACAGCGTGGGGCTGAGATACTGACAGATACCGGCTGTCATCAAGGGCAGATTTCGCACGCCCAGGGCATACAGCAGCATGGGCACCGCTGTCACCACACCCGCGCCCATCAAAAGCGCCTGCCGGGAAAGAGTGACGGCTCCCAGGCCGTTATCCCCCGTTCGGAAAAACAGAATATACAGCAAGGACAGCGGCACCAGCATCAAAATCTCCGCCGTGGTGCTGACAATGGAATCAATGGTCAGGCTCTTTTTGATGGCGGCATATACCGCGAACATCAGCGCCAGTGAAAGCGTGATAGTGGGAAAGGAGCCGAAGCCGCCGGCGGAAAGGACAATGCCCGCCACCACAAAGGCCAGCGCCACCAGATGCCGCCACCCCACCTTTTCCTTGAAAATCAGCGCGCCAAAGGCAAAGACCACCAGAGGCTGAATATAGTACCCCAGACTGCATTCCAGCACATGACCGTTTTTTACGGCCCAGAGATACACCATCCAGTCGCCGAACAGAAACAGCGACGCCGGAATTTCCCGCTTCAAAACCGCCTTGTCACGGAACACCGCCCGCAGCTGCGGGAGTTTTCCCTGTATCCACAAGATGACTACAGAAAACACACCGGCCCAGCTGATGCGGCAGGCCAGCAGAAAAAAGGTGTCCACATCCCCCAGCACATACCAGTACAGCGGCTGAAAGCCCCAAATAAAAAAACAGCCCATCATAAAAAGCAGACCCTTGCGATGATCGGCAGCAAGCATGGAGTTTCCTTTCTCTGCCGGCAGAATGCGGCGCATTTCCACCGTTTACACAGCTTTTAATCAATGATATGATAGTAACATCGAGGTGATCAAATGGCAAGGCTTTCCCGTCAATTTTACAGCGGTGATACCGTGGAAACTGCGCGCAGACTGCTGGGCTGTTATCTGGTGCGCGTCCGGAACGGCGTCCCTCTGGTCTGCCGCATCGTGGAAACGGAGGCCTATGTGGGCCGGATGGACAAGGCCTGCCACGCCTACGGCTACCGCCGCACCGGCCGCACCGAAACGCTCTTCGGGCCGCCGGGTCACGCCTACATCTACCTTATCTATGGGATGTATCACTGCCTCAACTTCGTCACAGAGCCGGAGGGCGAGCCCTCTGCCGTTTTGCTGCGGGGGCTGGAGAGCGTGGGCGGCACCGAGGAGATGGCACAGCTGCGCTTTGGGAAGCCCCTGGCGGAACTGACGCCCTGCCAGCGGAAGAATTTCCTCAACGGCCCCGGAAAATGCTGTAAGGCATTAGCACTTGACAGGTCTTTAAATGGAGCTGATCTGCTGGGCGATACGCTCTACCTATGTACCTCCCCCACCGATGCAGGGCTGCCCGATGTGCCCGAAGTTCCCCGCGTCATCCGCACCGGACAGCGGATCGGTATCGACTACGCCGAAGAGGCGGCGGCGTTCCCCTGGCGCTTCTGGCTGGAAAAGAAAGGATAACAACACCGATGTATATTTTCGACATGGACGGCACCATGCTGGATTCCAACGGCATCTGGCGGGAGGTGGACGAGGCGTTTCTCGCAAAGCGTGGCCTGCCTTACACCACGGCCTACTACGAGGGCGTGGCACACACCATTTTCCCTCTGGCCGCCGTTTTTACCAAGGAATTCTGCCGCCTTCCGGAATCCACGGAGGAAATTATGGCCGAGTGGATGGAAATGGCCGGCGACGCCTATGCCACCCGCGTGCCCGTAAAGCCCTGGGTGCGGGAGTTCCTGCTGCACTGTCAGGCGGAGAACATGCCCTGCATCGTTCTGACCTCCAGCGTACCGGCCCACTGCCGAAGCGCGCTGCAGCATCTGAAGCTGGAGTCCTTTTTCCAGCGGGTGATCTTTGCCCAGGAGCTGGGGATGGAGAAGAAAAACCCGGAAACCTTTTTGGAGGCGGCGCGTCTGATGGGCGTCAGCCCCACGGAATGCACCGTGTTCGACGACTCGGTGGAGGCCTGCCGGGGCGCCAGAGCCGCCGGGATGCGCGTGGTGGGCGTCTACGACCCCTTTTTCGCCCCCACGGAAAAAGATATGCGGCAGGTGTGCGATGCGTACATCAAGAGCTTTGAAGAGTTGCTGCCCCGAACCGTCAAGTGACGTGCCCATGAAAAACAGCGCGATAGCCTTCGAAAGAAGGCTATCGCGCTGTTTTGTTCTTTTCAGGGCATCTTGTTCCGGGGATCGCGGCCAAAGCCGCGGAGTTTATCCCCCAGATGCGGCATTTTTTCATACTCCGCCTGCAGTTCCGAGGGCGTACGGCAGGAGGAAAACTTCTGGTTCACCATGAACGCGATCTCCTCCCAGCTCCGGCCGGCGCGAAGTCCGCGCTCCAGCATCAGGCGCATTTCCAGCTTCATATTTGTTCCGCCCTTCGCTCAAAGCCGAGAAGTATCCGCCCGCGGAAGGTCAACATCCCCGCGTCGCCCTCGGCGACGCCGTCGAAGAGGGCCTTGTCCGCCTTGAATTCCCGCTCCGTCCCGTCGGACAGTGCAAAGAGCAGATAACAGGCGCTCCCCCGCTGCCGACGCGCCTTCACCGTCCCGTCGGCACGCACTGTCTTTTGCTGACGCTTTACATTGCGGGAAACCTGACAGCCTGTCATCACCACGATGGCCACAAAGAAAACGGAGGCCACAGCCGCCAAAATGCGAATTCCGCTCAATTCTCTCACGCTCCCCTTACGCAGGAACTTACAGTCCCCGGATATATGTTTAAAGCTTCGTGATATGGACGCCGGCCGTTTTCAGCATCAGTTTTTTGGTACCTACCTGATCGAAGGCCACCTCAATGAGCGCGTCGCCGCCCATGGGACGCACGCTGAGTACCATGCCCTTCCCGAAGGCGGTGTGCTGAATGCTCTCGCCGGGCCGGAGCGACAGCAGCGGCGCCGCCGGGGTCGCCGCTGTCCGCGCAGCAGCGGCATAGGCCGGTTTGACAATCGGCTGACCATAGAACCGACCTTCGCCCGATTCTTCCCACGGAAGCGTTTCCCCGCGGGGCTCCGGCTTTCCCAGCCACTCCATGTTCTCCTCGGGGATCTCCTGAAGAAAACGGGAGGGCATATTGGGCGTGGTGCGGCCGAACAGCATGCGCTGCCGGGCATTGGTCAGCGTCAGCTTCTCCTTGGCCCGGGTCATGGCCACATAGCAAAGACGACGCTCCTCTTCCATCTCCTCCGGCTCTCCCATGGCTCGGTTGCCGGGGAAAATACCGTCCTCCAGGCCCACCACATAGACATAGGGAAATTCCAGGCCCTTGGCGCTGTGCATGGTCATCATGGTCACGCAGTTGTCCGCATCGCTCTGGTCATCCAGATCGGTGTAGAGCGCGATCTCATCCAAAAAGCCAGCCAGCGTGGGGTTTTCCGGCTGATTCTCCAAAAAGCCCATGATGCTGGATTTCAGTTCCTCCACGTTCTCCAGACGGCCGCGGCTCTCCATGTCGTTCTTCTCCTCCAGCATCCGCACATAGCCGCTGCGGTCGCAGACGTGGGCATAAAACTCCGTCAGCTCCATGGTTTCCCGCACGGCGCGCAGTTCCTCGATGAGGCGGGCAAACTGCTCCAGACGGGCTGCGGCGCTCTTCACTTCCGGGTAACGGGAGGCGTTTCGGAGAATCTCAAAGAGGCACACGCCACGCTCTGTGGCCAGGATCTGGGCCTTGTCCATCGTGGCGTCGCCGATCTTGCGGGAGGGCACGTTGATGATCCGGCGCAGGCGCAGGTCGTCCGTGGGATTGTTGATGACGCACAGGTACGCCAGCATGTCCTTTACTTCCGCCCGGTCAAAGAACTTGGTGCCGCCGATGACCTTGTAGGGAATGCCGTTGCGCTTGAAGGCATATTCCAGCGCGTTGGACTGGGCGTTCATGCGGTAAAGCACCGCGTGGTCCCGCCAGTTGGCGCCCCGGTTGCAGTGCATCATGATGTCGCCGGCCACATAGTTGGCCTCGTCGCTTTCATTGAACACCGTCTTGACAACGACCTTGTCGCCCTCGCCGTTTTCCGTCCAGAGGGTCTTGCCTTTACGTTCCGTGTTGTGGCGGATCACCGCGTTGGCCGCGTCCAGAATGTTCTGGGTGGAACGGTAGTTTTGTTCCAGGCGAATGACACGACAGTGATCGTACTGCTTTTCAAAATGAAGGATGTTCTCGATATTGGCGCCCCGGAACCGATAGATGCTCTGGTCGTCGTCGCCCACCACGCAGATGTTTTTGCGCCCGCCGGCCAGCAGCGCCGCCAGCAGATACTGCATATGATTGGTGTCCTGATATTCGTCGATGAGTACATAGCGGAACTTTTTCTGATAGTATTCGCGGGTGGCCTGATCCCGCTGCAAAAGGCGCACCGTATGCAAAATGATGTCGTCAAAATCAAGAGCGTTGGCATCCCGCAGGCGGCGGTTATAGCCCGCGTAAAGCTTGCCGATGCGCACCTTGCGCCAGTCGCCGTTTTGTTCCCACTGGGCGGAAAACTCCTCCGGCGTCTGCATCTCGTCCTTGGCACGGGAAATCAGCGACAGCACCTCCCGGGGCGGAAACGCCTTTTCATCCAGACTCATCTCCTTGATGAGATCCTTGATGACCCGCTTGCTGTCGTCCGTATCATAAATGGTGAAATCACGGCTGAAACCCAGCTTGTCGATATCCCGGCGCAGGATCCGCACACAGGCCGAGTGAAAGGTGGAGGCCCATACGTCCCTGGCCGCCTCCTCCCCCAGCATGCGTTCCAGCCGCTCCCGCAGCTCTCCTGCCGCCTTGTTGGTGAAGGTGATGGCCAGCACCTCCCAGGGAGCGGCCGGCTCTACCGCGCACAGATAGCGCGCGAGGGGTTTCTGCTCTTCCGTGGGGCGTGATGCATACTGCTCCAGAAAAGCCACTTCGTCTTCGCCGATGGGCATGGGGATCTCGTCCGTATCGCTGCCGCGGCCGTATTGCAGCAAATTCGCCACCCGGTGGATCAACACGGTGGTCTTCCCCGAACCAGCGCCCGCCAGCAGCAGAAGCGGCCCCTCCGTGCTCAGCACCGCCTTGCGCTGGGGCGGATTCAAATGCACGTAATCCAGAGCGATTACGCGGCGTCTTGCTTCTATAAATCTTGTTTCCAGTTCTCCCATGATCTATCTCCATCTCATCCATTCTGTCTTTATTCTATTACAGTTTCGCAGCCCGGTCAACCGCTCTTTCAGAATTTTTAGAATTTTTGTTCTATTTGCTCTTGACAAGCACATCTGTTCGACTTATAATGTGCATAGAACATAAGTTTCACAGGAGGTTTTGACGATGACTGCTTTTGGATTGATGATCGTGATCTTGGGCGCGGCTTCCGTTTCCGTGAATCTGGTGCGGCTGATCGACCGGCTGGACCATCCCACCGCGCCTAAAACATACAAAAAGCGTATGGCACACTGACTATGGAACTGCTGGAAAAGCTGGCCATTCTGGCGGATGCCGCCAAGTACGACGCGGCCTGCACCTCCAGCGGGGCACGGCGCGGCTTTGAACCGGGCAGGATCGGCAACACGTCCTCCTCCATCGCCGGCTGCTGTCACAGCTTTTCAGCTGACGGACGCTGCATCACCTTACTGAAGGTGCTGATGACCAATTACTGTGTCTTTGACTGCCAGTACTGCATCAATCGGCGCTCCAACGACGTGCGCCGGGCGGGCTTCAGCCCCCGGGAGCTGGCGGAGCTGACCGTCGGCTTTTACAGGCGGAACTACATCGAGGGGCTCTTTCTCTCCTCCGGCGTGGTGCGAAACCCGGACTACACCACGGAGCTGATGATCCGCGCGCTGCGCATTTTGCGGGAGGAATACCGCTTCAACGGCTATATCCACGCCAAAGCCATTCCCGGCACAGCGCCGGAGCTGCTGTCGGCGCTGGGACTGCTGGCCGACCGCATGAGCGTCAACATCGAACTGCCCTCGGAGGCAGGACTGCGGCTCCTGGCGCCGGACAAGACCAAGGCGGCCATTTTGCGGCCGATGGGGCTGATCCGGGACAAGGTCAGCGAGAATAAATCGGAACTGGTCAAATACCGCCATGCCCCACGCTTCGCGCCCGCCGGGCAAAGCACCCAGCTGATCGTGGGCGCCACCAGGGACTCCGACCGCCACATTCTCCATCTGACCCAGTCCCTATACGATCAGTACAAACTAAAACGGGTGTTCTACTCCGCCTATGTGCCCGTGGTGGAAAACGCTCTGCTGCCCGCCGTGACCACCAAGCCGCCCCTGCTGCGGGAGCACCGACTGTATCAGGCGGACTGGCTGCTGCGGTTTTACGGCTTCCGGGCGGAGGAGCTTTTGTCCGAGGCACAGCCTGATTTCAATACGGCGCTGGACCCCAAGTGCAACTGGGCCATCGGACACATGGAACAGTTCCCCGTGGAGATCATGAAGGCGGACTATGAAATGCTGCTGCGGGTGCCGGGCATCGGTCCCGTGAGCGCGCGGCGCGTTCTCTCCGCCCGGCGCACAGGGCTTCTCTCTTTTGACAACCTCAAAAAGCTGGGAGTCGTCCTCAAGCGTGCCCAATACTTTATCACCTGCGGCGGCAAAATGGCAGAAGGACTGCGTTTTACTCCTGAAACGATGGTACCCCAGCTGGAGGCCATGGAGCGGGGACTGCTGCCGCAGCATATGCCGGAACAGCTGTCGCTTTTCGATGCGGTGGGGTGATGTCATGACAGATACCGTCTATCAGTACGACGGCACATTCGATGGATTTCTGTGCTGTATCTACGAAAGCTATGTAAACAAAGAATTCCCCATCGCCTTTGACAGCAATGGGGAATGGGTTTTCTCCCTGTGTCCTGTACGGACAGTCGTCACGGTGCCGGAACACGCCCGGCGAATCTATCTGAGCCTCACAAAGCGCTCTCCCGAGGCAGGCGAGATCTTTCGCAAAGGCTTTCTCACCTGCATGGAGCAGCGGGAGGAACATCTGTATGCCCTGGCCCGGCGCCTGTACGACGCGGGGGGCGGTATTTTGAAAAACCGCAGCGACGAGGCTTACTATCCGGTGGCCACGGCCATCCGGCATCTGGACGGCGAGCTGGAAAAGCTGCGGGGTTTTGTCCGCTTCTCCGATCTGGGCGGCGTGCTGGGAGCGGAAATCGAGCCAAAAAACCGGGTCCTGCCGCTGCTGCGCCGCCACTTTTGCGCCCGCTATGCCAACGAGGCCTTCTTCATCTACGACAGGACGCACCGTGAACTGCTGCTTTACGCCAAGGGCACCTCCCGACTGCTGACGGCGGACAGCTTTGAGATGGCAAATCCCTGTGAAGATGAATACCTTTACAGAAACCTCTGGAAGAAGTTTTACGACACCATCGCCATTAAAGAACGGTACAATCCACGCTGTCAGAACACGCAGATGCCCAAGCGGTATCGCGGCACCATGACGGAATTTCAGCCCGCGTCCTATTTTACTCCGTCAGAATCTCCCGCAGTTTTGCCAACCCCTTCCGCTCCAGGCGGGACACCTGCACCTGGGACACTTTTAAAATCTTTGCGGTCTGCTCCTGGGTAAGGCCCTTGAAAAAGCGAAGCAATATGGTCATTTTTTCGCGCTGAGGAAGCGAGTCGATCGCCTCCCTCAGCGCGATTTTTTCCACCAGATTTTCCTCCGGCCCGTCGGTGCCGATGGTGGATTCCAGCGTCAGGCCATCCGCCGTTTCCTGCTGCAGAGATTCCGGCGTACCGGTGGCAATTTCAATGCTGGCGATTTCTTCGGTGGGGATGCCCGTTTCCGCCTCCAGCTCCGACAGCCGCGGCTCCCGTCCCAGCTGATGCCGCAGACGCTCCCGGGCGCTCCATAAACTCTGCGCCTTTTCACGAATACTGCGCCCCACCTTGATACTGCCGTCGTCACGGAGAAAACGACGGATCTCACCGGATATTTTGGGAACGGCATAGGTGGAAAACTGAGTTCCATATGTAATGTCAAATCCCTTTACAGCTTTTATAAAGCCAATGCATCCCAGCTGATAGAGATCGTCTATTTCCACACCGCAGCCATAGTAGCGCCTGACGATGCTCCAGATCAGCCCGGCATTTTCGGAGAGTACCTGCTGACAGGCGCCGGAATCGCCGTTCCGGGCTCTGTCCAGCAGAACAAACAGTTCTGTGCTGCTCATGAACGATCGGAGAGTCTGACAGAGATCTTTTTCCGCATGGTCACGGTGGTACCGCGGCCGGGGGCAGAGCGCACCGTCAGCCTGTCCATGAAACTCTCCATGATGGTAAAGCCCATGCCGCTGCGCTCCTCGCCGCCGGTGGTGAAAAGAGGCTGCCGCGCCTGATCGATGTTTTCGATGCCGCGGCCCCAGTCCCGCACCACGATCTCCAGCACCTTTCCCGGATAGATACGGGTCTTGATGGAGATCTTCCCCAGCTCATCGGGATAGGCGTGGACAATGGCGTTGGTCACGGCCTCGCTGACGGCCGTTTTGATATCTCCGATCTCGTCCAATGTGGGGTCCAACTGGGCTGTAAAACCCGCCACGGCTACCCGGGCAAACCCCTCGTTGCTGCTTCTGCTGAGAAATTCCAGATTCATATAGTTTTCGGCTTTCATATGTACCTCCCTTTTTATTCCATAGCGACCATGCCGGAAATGCCTGCCGCGTCAAATACCCGCTTCGCCTGCGGCGGCACATGCGTCAGGCGCAGCGTACCGCCTATTTCCCTCATCCGGCGCAGCAGATGCAGTACCACCGCAATGCCGGAGCTGTCCATAAACGTGACGCCGGAAAAATCCAGCGTTGCCGTCAGCGGCAGCGCGCTTTCCACCGCACGCTCCAGCTCACGCGTGCTTTCCCTGGCACCGTGATGGTCCAGTTCTCCCGTCAGACAGACGGTCAGATTTCTATCGGAACAGCTTGTGATCAGTTCCATGTTTTTTCCTCCCATATGTGTGCTGTTGACTTTTCCGTCGCAAAAAATAATCACCGCAGATGTTGAATCTACGGTGATTATAGCTTGTCCTCTATTCTTTTTTCTGTCGAAAAACAGGCGGTTTTTCAGAAATTTCAGTCTTTCATCGCTTCAGCGGACTCCTGCAGCTTGGCGATCAGCGCGCGCGCCTTTTCCGCCTTCTCGCGCTCACCGTTGACCACAGCTTCCGGCGCTTTGGCCACAAAGCCGGCGTTGGACAGCTTCTTTTCGATCCGCGCCAGATTTTCTTCCGCCCTGGCAATCTCACCGGCGATGCGCTCCCGTTCCTTTGCCAGATCCACCAGCTCGGCCAGCGGCATATAAACGGTCGCGTTGTGAGTCACCACGCTGACCGTACCGGCAAGGTCCTCCGGCGCCTGCGCGCTGACTGTGACCTCGCTGGCGTAAGCCAGACGGGTGATAAAGTGGCCGCCCTGCTCATAGATGGCGGGATCTGTGGTAACAATGAGCATCTTGGCCTTTCTGGAAGGCGGCACGTTCATTTCCGCGCGGCGGGCACGGACGCTGGAAATGGCGTCTTTTACCGCCTCCATGGCCTCTTCTTCGGCAGCAAAATCCAACTCTTCCCGGTAAACGGGCCATTGGGCGGAGATCAGGAAACCGCCCTCGTTGGGCAGCGCCTGCCAGATCTCCTCCGTGATAAAGGGCATGAACGGATGCAGCAGCTTCAGCGTCTGCAGCAGCACATAGCACAGCACCTGCTGCGCCGCCGTTTTGGCCTGTTCGTCCTCGCCGTAGAGCCGTGTTTTGGTCAGCTCGATATACCAGTCGCAATAGGTGTCCCAGATAAAGTCATAGATCTTGGCGGAAGCCACGCCCAATTCAAAGGTTTCCATGTTTTCAGTGACTTCCTTCACCAGCGTATTGAGCTTGGTGAGGATCCACTTGTCCTCCAGCTCCAGCTTCTCGGGCAGTTCCACCTTGTCAATGCTCAGGTTCATCATCACATACCGGGACGCGTTCCAGATCTTGTTGGCAAAGTTGCGCATGGCTTCGCACTTTTCCACATAGAAACGCATATCGTTGCCGGGGCTGTTGCCCGTGATCAGGTTGAAGCGCAGCGCGTCGGCGCCGTAGGTATCCGCCATCTCCAGGGGATCGATGCCGTTGCCAAGCGACTTGGACATCTTCCGGCCCTGATCGTCACGCACCAGACCGTGGATCAGCACCGTCTTGAAGGGCTCCTTTTTCATCTGCTCCATGCCGGAGAAGATCATGCGCGCCACCCAGAAGAAAATGATGTCATAGCCGGTGACCAGCACCGAGGTGGGATACCAGTATTTCAGGTCTTCTGCTTCCATGTTGGGCCAGCCCATGGTGGAAAACGGCCACAGCGCCGAGGAGAACCAGGTGTCCAGCACGTCCCCGTCCCGGGTCAGATGGGTACTGCCGCATTTTTCGCATTTGGTGGGATCTTCACGGCTCACGTTGATGTGGCCGCAGTCGTCACAGTACCAGGCCGGGATCTGATGACCCCACCATAACTGGCGGGAAATGCACCAGTCATGGACATTCTCCATCCAATTGATGTAGGTCTTGGTAAAACGCTCCGGTACAAATTGAATGGTGCCGTCCTTCACCACACGGATGGCGTCCTTGGCCAGCGGCTCCATTTTCACGAACCACTGGGCGGAGATCAGCGGCTCCACATCGTTGTGGCAGCGATAGCAGGTGCCCACGTTGTGGGAATAATCTTCCGTTTTTTCCAGAAGCCCCAAGGCGTCCAGATCCGCAATGATCTGCTTGCGGCATTCATAACGGTCCATCCCGGCGTACTTGCCGCCGTTTTCGTTGATGCTGCCGTTGTCCGCGATGACGCGGATGGTTTCCAGATTGTGGCGCAGGCCCACCTCAAAGTCGTTGGGGTCGTGGGCAGGCGTCATCTTCACGGCGCCGGTGCCGAAGCCCAGCTCCACATAGTCATCCGCCACAATGGGAATCTCACGGTTCATGATCGGCAAAATGCAGGTCTTGCCCACCAGGTCCTTGTATCGCTCATCTTCCGGATTCACCGCCACGCCCGTATCGCCCATCATGGTTTCCGGACGGGTGGTGGCGATCATCAGATAGCCGCTGCCGTCCGTCAGAGGATAGCGGATATACCACAGATGACCCGGCTTGTCCACATACTCCACCTCGGCGTCGGACAGCGCCGTCAGGCAGTGGGGACACCAGTTGATAATGCGGCTTCCTTTATAAATAAGGCCCTTGTCGTACAGCGAGCAGAAGGTTTCACGCACAGCCCTGGAGCAGCCTTCATCCATGGTGAAGCGGGAGCGGTCCCAGTCGCACGAAGCACCCATCTTCTTTTGCTGTTCCACGATCCGGTTGCCGTACTTTTCCTTCCACTCCCAGACACGCTCCAAAAATTTCTCGCGGCCCAGATCGTAGCGGCTGAGTCCTTCTTCCTCGCGCAGGTTTTCCTCCACCTTGATCTGCGTGGCAATGCCCGCGTGGTCCGTGCCGGGCAGCCACAGCGCGGAATACCCCTGCATCCGCTTGAAACGGATCAGAATATCCTGCAAGGTGGAGTCCATGGCGTGGCCCATGTGCAGCTGGCCCGTCACATTGGGAGGCGGCATGACAATGGAAAAGGGCTTCTTCCTGGGATCGGGGGAGGCTTTGAAGCAGCCGTTATCCATCCACATCTGATAGATCCGCGCCTCAACGTCCTTGGGATCATACACTTTCGGCAATTCTTTTCTCATATTGCTTCTCCTTTTCGAGTATTTGACAAAATAAAAAGTCCGCTCCGTTCTGCCATTGCAAAACAGGGCGAACTCATAAGTCCGTGTTACCACCTGTATTCGGGAAAATCCCGCACTCTGCCGGTACAAACATACCGTTTCCCGTTAACGGAGGAAAACCGTTGGGGCCTACTTCCCTTTCAGCCCAAAGCTCCGGGACGACTTGGGCGCCGCTTCACAGGAACTTCCACCAGCCGTTCCCTCTCTTCAGATCTGTCAGCGCTTACTGCTTCCCATCCTTGCCGTTTGCTATATGGTAGTAGTATAAACATCTTTCTTATTTTTGTCAAGAATCTGTCTTTTCATTTGTTGTTAACAGTTTGTTCATATTCTTCTGCTATATAATAGAGTAGTTTGTTATAGCAAGAGGCATATGCAATGAAAAAGCTCAAGAACTATGCGCCCGTTCTGCTGATGCTGCTGTGTACCGTCGTTTTCGGCGTGCTGCTGCTGACCGGCGTCATCGACCTTAAAACGATCCCGGATCTGGTCCGCGACCGGCCCGTGGCCGCAGCGCTGCTGGTTCTGCTGCTGTTTGTGGCCAAAGGCTTTTCCGGCGTGGTCGTCTACAACGTACTGGTCGTTGTGGTTTCTCTGATCTTCGATCTGCCTGCGGCGCTGCTGCTCAACGGCCTCGGTACGGCCATCAGCCTTTCCATTTCCTACTTTATCGGATATTTTACCAAAACAGAATCTCTGGAGGCAAAGCTGGACAAGCATCCCAAGATCAGGCGCTATTTCAATACCACGCGGGACTACGGCTTTGTTTCCTGTTTCGCCATCCATCTGCTGGGACTGAATATGGAGGTGCTGGGCGTCCTCTTTGGCATGATGCGCGTGAAGTACCTGACCTATCTCGTCAGCTCCTGGATCGCCATTATACCGGGCATGGTCTGTCTGAGCATTGCCGGCGGCGAACTGAGCCTTTCCTCCCCCGCCTTCTGGGTGGCGCTGGCTATCAATGTGCCCATGATCCTCTTCGGGTTCATCTACACCAAACGCAAACTGCTGAAAAAGCCCGGTCAGGAAGTTGCGCCAGCGGCGGAAGCAGTAAATCCGCCCGCGGCATCCCCCACGCCGCCGCCTGTTCCCCGCGATCATCGTGCATAAAAAAAGGGCGCTTCGGCGCCCTTTTTTCATGCGTTCAGCTCATTTTAAGGATCTCCCGCTTCAGGCGGGAAATAATGCGCTTTTCAAGACGGGAGATATACGACTGGGAAATTCCCATCCGGTCCGCCACCTCTTTTTGTGTCAGCTCCTTTTGTCCCCGGAGCCCAAAACGCATACTGATGATGTCCTGCTCCCTGACGGACAGCTTCGCCACCGCGTCCGACAGCAGTTTGCGGTCTACATCAGCTTCAATGGGACGCATGACCACGTCGTTGTCCGTGCCCAATACGTCGGAAAGCAGCAATTCCTTTCCGTCCCAGTCCGTGTTCAGCGGCTCGTCAAAGCTCACTTCCGCCCGTTGAGCCGAATTTTTACGCAGATACATCAATATCTCGTTCTCGATGCAACGGGAGGCGTAAGTGGCCAGCTTGATATTTTTTTCCGGCTGGAACGTATTGATGGCTTTGATAAGACCGATGGTGCCGATGGAAATCAGGTCTTCAATGTTGATGCCCGTATTTTCAAAGCGCCGGGCGATGTAGACCACCAGGCGCAGATTACGTTCGATCAACGTCTGGCGTACCTCGGGATCGGACAGGTGCTCCATAAGACGCGCCTCTTCTTCGCGGGACAGGGGCGGCGGCAGTGTGTCACTGCCGCCGATATACATCACCTGATCCGGTCGGAACAGGCGTGCCAGCCACAGGCGGATGCTGTCGATCAGTCTTTTCATGCGCATTGTTCTCCTCCGCTTCTCCCCATAACGCCTGATAGCCGCCGGCGCCCAGCGGCGTTTCCGACAGCGCTATCAGAATATGGGGATAATTTTTTCCATTGACCCGGACGCCGTCGCTCCGCGCCGTCAGGAGCAAACCGCCCGCCACTCCCACGCTCTGAAAGGAGAGCAGGCAAAACCGACCCGTCAGGCCCCTTAACCGCAGCAGCTGTTCTTCCGGCGGTCGCCGCACTTTCAGAACCTCCCATACCACAGGCGGCCAGAGAGCGGCTGTTGCGGCTGTTTCCACCACCAGCACCGGCGTGCCGCGGAGCGGGTCGCGCAGAGTATTGCCGGTGTCATGCAGTGCCGTCAGACGAAGATGCCGGCCTTCCATGCTGATCTCCGCCGGCAGCAGATCCCCGCTTTTCCCCGTGTGACGCGCGGCCTGTCGAAACACGATCCGCAGCAGCAGCGCAAAGCTCAGCGAGGACAGCAGAAAAACCTCCCAGTTGATTCTGGCATCACTAAGCCGACTCAAAAGTACGTCAGATGAACCCAGCATCAGCCCCACAGCCAGCAGGAAACCGGCAAGACCGCCGGAGAGAAGGAAGAAAAGCAGCAGCAGCCGCCAGCGCTTCCGCTCTTTGCCAAAAGCGATCAGCGCCATCAAAAAGCCTGACAACAGCTTGGGCGCCGGAGAGGCAAGAAAAGAACACCCCGGCAGAAAGACCGCCGATGCGTACAGTCCGCCCAGCGCGCCGCACAGCAAAAGCCGACGACGACGAAACGGTATTCCCGCCAGCGCGGCGGTGGACAAAAGCAGCAGATAGTCCACAATGCCGTTGAGCAAAAACACTCTGTCTATGTAGATCACCGTCATAGGCGGCACCTCGTCTGTCGTGATGGTCTGATTATAGAGGGTCGCTCTCAAAAAAAAGGTCAAAAAAGCAGCGCGGCCAAAACCGCGCTGTTTTTCATATTCCGGCTTCCTTTTTCAAAGATTCAGATAAGGCACCACCAAAGTCAGCAGCAGCACCAGCGCCATCAAAAAGGCAATACCCATGGCGATATATCTGGTCCATTTACGGTTCATGCGTTTTCCTCCTTTTGCAAGATGCGTTTGATGTTTTTTTCCACTTTGCTGCGCGGCTGCATCACCTCATGGCCGCAGCCGCGGCAGCGCAGCTTGATATCCATTCCCACCCGCAGAACTTCCCATTCCCGGCTTCCGCAGGGGTGTGTTTTCTTCAGTTCCACGATATCATGGAGCTTCAAATCCATTGCCGTTCCTCTTTTCTATCAATTCATCCGAAATGGCTGCATATAGTATAGCATCTTTTGAAAAGCAGATAGGATGATACGATGTGAATAAAACGCTGTATCCGCCGGAAGGCCTGGTCTACGACCCGAACCATCCCTATACCCTGCCCTTTTTGAAAGGAGCCATGGAACAAGGCGAGATCCTGGCGGGAAAAGTCCTCCGCTGCGACACGCAGCACCGCCTGATCGTGGATCTGGACGGGTGGACGGGCATCATTCCGGAAACAGAATGCGTCGCGCCCTTTATCTCCGGCGCGGGAAAAGGCATCGCGCTTTTGTCCTGCGTGGGGCGAGCCGTCAGCTTTCTCGTTACCAACATGATGATCTCTCCCAGGGGCGACACCTGTTTTCTGCTCTCCCGCCGCAGGGCGCAGGAAAAAATCATGCAGCAGCTCCTTGCCGACTGTCCGCCCGGCTCCGTCCTGCCTGCCCGCGTCACGCACCTGGACAGCTTCGGCGCCTTCGTGGACATCGGCGGCGGCGTGATCTCCATGATCCCGCTGGCCGCCATCTCCGTGGCGCGCATCCGCCATCCGGCGGAGCGGTTCACGCTGGGGCAGAAAATTCTCACCGTCGTCGAACGCACCGACCCCGACCGGAAGAGAATCTATCTGACTCACAGAGAGCTGTTGGGCACCTGGCTGGAAAACGCCAGCTTCTTTGAAGAAGGAGAAACCGTTTCCGGCATCGTCCGCGGCAGCAAGGATTACGGTATCTTTGTGGAACTGACGCCCAATCTCTCAGGTCTTGCCGACTATCGGGAGCCGCTTCCGCCGGGTACGCAGGTGACCGTACATATCAAGTCCATCCAGCCCGAGCGCATGAAGGTGAAATTGCAGATCATCCAGACGCTGGAGAGCGTCACCATACCTCCTCCGCTGCACTATCAGATCACGGACGGGCGAATACAGCGCTGGTGTTATTCCCCGCCGGACTATATAAAAGAGCCGGTAGTCACGGATTTCACTGCCCCTTGATCTCGTCCCAGTAGCGTTTGGCCGCCTGTTCCGTTTTGTTGTCGCCGTAAGTGTAATAAGTCGTCCCCTTCAGCGCGTCGGGCAGATACTGCTGCCTGACATAGTGGTGGGGAAACTGGTGGGGATAGAGATAGGCGGCTGTTTTTCCGGTGCCGGTGCTGTCGGCATGGACGTTTTGCAGATGCCGCGGAATATCTCCCGTTTTCCCCTTCTGTATATCCGACATGGCCGCGATGATGGCATTGTGGGAGGAATTGGACTTGGGCGCCGTGGCCAGCAGCACCGCCGCCTCCGCCAGCGGAAGCCGCGCTTCCGGCAGCCCCAGCTGCACCGCCGCGTCCACACACGCCTTTGTCACCACGATGGCCTGAGGGTACGCAAGGCCGATATCCTCCGCCGCGATCACCAGAAGCCGGCGGCAGGGTGAGAGCAGATCTCCCGCCTCCAGCAGTCGGCCCAGGTAATGCACCGCCGCGTCCGGGTCGGAGCCGCGGATGGACTTTTGCAGCGCCGAGAGCAGATCATAGTGAGCGTCCCCTTCCTTGTCATAGCGCATCGCGCTGCGCTGTGCCAGCTGTAAGGCATCTTCACTTGTCACATATAACTGACCCTTTGCCACCGCCGCCGACTGATACAGCAGCTCCACGGCGTTAATAGCCTTGCGCACATCGCCGCCGCAGGCATAGGAAATGGTACGGGGAACACTCTCTTCCCATGTAAAGGGCAGCTGACTGCGCTCCTTTTCGATCTGAAGGCCCCGCTCCACAGCCGTCTGGATTTCCTCCGGTTCCACCGGTTTGAACTCAAACACGGTGCTGCGGGAGAGAAGCGCGTTGTAGATGTAAAAATACGGATTTTCCGTGGTGGAGGCAATCAGCGTGATCTTGCCGTTTTCCATGAATTCCAGCAGGCTCTGCTGCTGCTTCTTGTTGAAATACTGGATCTCGTCCAGGTACAGCAGCACCCCGTTGGGCGCCAGCATGGTATCCAGTTGGCTGATAATGTCCTTCACATCCTGCAAAGAGGCAGTAGTGGCATTGAGGTGATAGAGCGTTTTGCTGGTTCTTTTGGCGATGAGATTGGCGATGGTGGTCTTTCCGGTGCCGGACGGCCCGTAAAAGATCATATTGGCCGAGGTACCGCTCTCGATCAGACGGCGCAAGAGGGCGTTGGGGCCCAGCAAATGCTTCTGGCCCACCACTTCGTCCAGCGTCTGTGGTCGTATTTCGTCTGCCAGTGGCTGCATAGCCTCTCCTCCTTCCGTACAGATGCTTTATTTTATCATACTTGTTTTGGTTTTGCATCCATTTTTCGCTTTTTTCTGGCGCGGGCAGCTCTTGTATGATACAATAGCCCGTGAGGTGATGCCGTATGAAAACGCCGCAGGAAATCGGTGAGATCATTGCCGCGCTGAAGGAACTCTATCCGGACGCGCAATGTTCTCTGGACTATGAAAAAGATTACGAACTGCTCTTTTCGGTGCGTCTGGCCGCCCAGTGTACCGACGCCCGCGTCAATCTGGTGACGCCCACTCTCTTTGCCCGCTATCCCACTTTACAGGATTTTGCCGACGCCAGCCCTGACGAGGTGGGGCAGTACATCCACTCCTGCGGCTTCTGGCGCTCCAAGGCGCGCGACATCGTGGCCAGCGCGCAGATGCTGCTCCGGCGCTTTGACGGCAAGGTGCCCGGCACCATGGAGGAACTGCTCTCATTGCCCGGCGTGGGGCGCAAAACAGCCAATCTTATTTTGGGCGACATCTTCCACCAGGAGGGCTATGTCTGCGATACCCACTGCATCCGCATTACGGGGCGGCTGGGCATTACGGACGGCAGCAAGGACCCTCTTTCCGTGGAAAAACAGCTGCGCGCCGTTGTTCCGCCGGAGGAATCCAGCAACTTCTGCCACCGCATGGTACTCCACGGACGCGCCATCTGCATGGCCCGTAACCCTCAGTGCGTCAGTTGTCCCCTGTTCTCCCTGTGCGACTACCCAAAAACAGAAAAATAAATGCAAAATGAAAAGTGCCTGTCGGGTCTGACAGGCACTTTTTTGCGTTTTGGCTCATATAGTACTGTCAGACGGAAGAATACTCTCAGGAGGTGCTTTATGGATCTGAGGAACACCATTCAAAAGCTCAAAAACGATCCCGCGGCCGTACAGGCGGTGATGCAATCCCAGGACGGCCAGCAGCTCATGCAGCTGCTCACCGCTTCGGACGGCGGAACGGCCCTGAACAGCGCCGCTCAGCAGGCGGCTGCCGGCAACACGGAAGCTATTGCGCAATTACTGAAAAATGTACTCGGCAGCCCGCAGGGCGCCGAACTGGCGCAGCGGATCAATCAAAGCCTGCAAAAATAAAAGCGGAAGGAGGACAGCGGTGTGTCCGAATTTGAAGATAAGCTGAATGCACTGCTGTCCAACCCGGACAGCATGGCCCAGATCATGAAGCTGGCACAGGCTTTCTCCGCCGGTCAGACAGCAAGCGGCGGAGAACCTGCGCCGTCCCAGCCGACAACGGCGGAGAAAACGCCGACGCCGGGAAAGCCGCCTCATCAGGGGCAGGCAGGCGCCGAAAATCCGTTTGCCGCACTGGGACTCGGTGATTTTGATCCGTCGCTGCTGGTCAAGTATCTGCCGCTTTTGCAGGAATTTCAGTCGGACAACAGCAATACCATGCGCCTTTTGACGGCCCTGCAGCCCTTTTTGAAAGAAGAGAAACGGGATAAAATCGAACGGGCCGCACGTCTGGCAAAGCTCATCCATATCGGCAAACAGTTTTTTTCACAGTGGGAGGGATAGCATGTACAACCGCTATGTCCGGGAGGACGGGGGTGCCTATACCCGCGTGCCGGAACCTGACACGCCGCCCCGCGCGGAGGAAAAGCCTCCTTACCGGCCGCAGCAGGCGTCAAGGCCGTTTTCCCCTCCTCCGCCGCCGGATGAGGAAGAGGCCCAGGCGCCGGAGGCAAAATTTCTGGACCGCCTGCTGGCAAAGCTGCATCTGGGGGATATTGATTCCGGCGACCTGCTGCTGCTTCTGATCCTCTTCTTTCTTTTTCGGGAGGAGGCCGACGAGGAGCTGCTGATTGCCTTGGGTCTGCTGCTCATTCTGTGAAGAACACATTCGCTGCCATACATAACACGCCAAAAGAGGAACGGCTGCTTTGACAGGCAGCCGTTCCTTCTGTATCATCGCATATCACTTTTAGGACTCTTCAAAAAGCTGCGGCATTTTCTTTTGCCGGATCCGCTCTTCGATCTTTCGGCCCGTAGGAGAAGCGGCCAAACCGCCCAGCGCCGTTTCACGGAACTCCACCGGCATGCGCCGCCCCACCTCGCCCATGGTATCGATCACTTCATCCACCGGAATGCGGCTTTCAATCCCTGCCAGCGCCATATCGGCCGCACTGACCGCGTTCACCGCACCGATCACGTTGCGCTTGACGCAAGGCACCTCCACCAGGCCCGCCACCGGATCGCAAATCAGGCCCATCAGGTTTTTCAGCGCCATGGCCACCGCATTCCCGATCTGTCCGGCGCTGCCGCCGCGCAGCGCCACCAGCGCGCCCGCCGCCATAGCCGATGCCGTCCCGATCTCCGCCTGACAGCCGCCGGATGCACCGGCGATCCCCGCTTTGGCTGCGATCACCGCGCCGATACCGCTGGCAACATACAGCGCCTCCAGGATCTGGCGCTGACTCAATTCTTCATACTCGGCATACTTGGAAAGCGGCAGCAGCACCGCCGGCAGTACGCCGCAGGCACCCGCCGTTGGCGCCGCCACAATGCGGCGCATACACGCATTGGACTCCGCCATGGACAGCGCTTCGGCGATCACATCGCTGACATAGCCGCCGCTCATGGCGTTGCCGCGCTTGGCATACTGGCGCATTTTCAGCCCGTCGCCGCCCACCAGACCGCTGACGCTGCGCCGGGTGCCGGTATAGGTGTCCGACGCTTCCTTCATGGCCTGCCAGACCGTGAGCATTTTGGCCATGGATTCCTCACGGGTCACCTGGCGCTCTTCCATATCCGCCTCCAGAATGACCTCCCAAAAAGACTTCTTACGGGCGGCCATCAGGCAGAAAATATCCTGCATGGAATCAATCGACATGCTCGTCGCCCCCCTTATCCTTGTCGTAGTAAGTAACGGACAAAATACCCGGCAACTCCGACAAAAATTCAAGCTGGATGGGCTTGACGCTCTCATCCGTTTCGATCACCATCAGCGCATCTCCGCCCCGCTTATGACGGCAGACGCTCATATTGGCCACATTGATGCGGCACTGATTCAAAATGGATGTCACCGCCGCCACAGAACCGTTTTCATCCCGGTTCCGAATCACCAGCGTGTTGTAATCTCCCGAGAAACTCACGTCGATCCCATCAAGCTGATTGACGACGATCCGGCCGCCGCCCACAGAGGCCGCCTGCATGGTCAACGTTTTCCCGGACTTTCCCTTTACCTCGATCACCGCCGTGTTGGGGTGCGCATTGCGCAGATGAATTTCGTCAACGGTGAAGGTGAAGCCTCTTTTTTTGGCCTCCTCAAACGAAAACGGCAGCTGCAGATTGTCAGGCCGCATTCCCAGCAGGCCGCCCACCAGCGCCTTGTCCGTGCCATGCCCGTTGCCGGTTTTGGCAAACGAGCCGTACAGGTGAATCTTCGCCGAAACCGGTTCATCCCCCAAAAGCGTCCGCGCCATGTTGCCGATCCTGGTCGCACCCGCTGTGTGAGAACTGGAAGGGCCTACCATGATGGGACCCAAAATGTCAAAAATATCCACCATTTTCTCTGTCTTCCCTTCTATCCCGCCCCATTCAGCGGCAAACTGCTTTTTCATTATGTGCTATTCTACTATAAATCCCGGCGGCAGGCAACCGCGAAATCACTGTTTTCCGCTGATTTTTACAAAATATTTTTGGGAAACTAAAAAATTGTCCGGCTCGGATGCGGTGAAAATATGGTAGCGCAAACGCACGGTCTGTGTTATAATATGTTTATCGTGGCGGTATGCCGAAAATTTCATGGAATCAAAGGGCTTTCGTATGAATCGTATGTATCCGCAAATTGAGATTGATCTGGAAAAGTTCCGGGAAAATGCCACCGCAGTGATCGACCGGTGCCGTCACGCCGGCATCAGCGTATGCGGTGTGATCAAGGGCTGCAACGGCCTGCCGCAGCTGGCAGAGGCATACCGCAGCTGCGGCACCGCTCAGCTGGCCTCCAGCCGGATCGAGCAGATCATCGGCTGCAGAGAAGCAGGAATCCCCGGACCTTATCTGCTTTTGCGCATTCCCATGCTCTCCGAAGCCGCCGACGCGGTGCGCTGGTGCGACCTTTCCCTGAACAGTGAAACGGCTGTGCTGGACGCGCTCAATGAAGAGGCCGGGCGGCAGGAAAAACAGCACGGCGTCATTCTCATGGCGGATCTGGGCGACCTGCGGGAGGGGTTCTGGTCACAGGCCGAGCTGATCGACGCCTGCGTCCGTGTGGAACGCCGGCTGTCACACCTGCATCTTTACGGCATCGGCGTCAATCTGGGTTGCTACGGCTCCATCGTCCCCACACCGGAGAAAATGCAGGAGCTGGCAAAACTGGCAGAACGGGTGGAGGAACGCATCGGACGGCAGCTGGAGATCGTTTCCGGCGGCGCCACCAGCTCCTATACGCTGGTCCACCGGGATATCATGCCGCCGCGCATCAACCATCTGCGCATCGGCGAAGGCGTCCTTCTGGCCCGCGACCTGCAAACCGCCTGGGGTATCCGTGATATGGATTACCTGCGCATGGATACCATGCGCATCCGCGCCGAGGTCATTGAGGTCAAAACCAAGCCCAGCTATCCGGTGGGCGAGATCGGTATCGACGCTTTCGGCCGCCGTCCCACCTACACCGACCGCGGTATGCGCCAACGCGCACTGCTGGGGATCGGACGGGCCGACGTGGGCGATCTGGAACGGCTGATCCCCCTGGAACCGGGCATTGAAGTGCTGGGCGGGGCGTCCGATCACTGCATTCTGGACGTGGAGGACTGCCGGCGCACGCTGAAGGTGGGCGACATCGTGGATTTCGGCGTCACCTATTCCACCATGCTGTATGCCACCGGCAGCCGCGGTGTCAATGTGCGCTTCATTCATGCATAAGGAGCAGACCGCTCTTTAGAGGATATGCTAATTTTTCTGGGAGGTGTTTTTTTGGATATTTCCAGCATGAGTTCGTTTTCGATTTTCCTGCTCAATGCCGTCATTGCCCTGTTTTCTTTCTTTGCGGCGGCCCCCTGCCTGATGAGCGCCGTGTCCGTCTTTGGCATCCAAAAGAAATTTGCCGCCATGATGGTGGCGGAGGGCGTCGTCAAGCAGGAAGACGTGAAGATGATCCTGCCGAAAAAAATGATCGCGGCGGCGGTGATCGCCTGCCTCGTCATGATCGCGCTGGGTATCAGCTGTTACAAGCTCAGGCCCTACGGCTATCTCTCCGGCATCATTCCCCTGGTACTGGGGCTTCTGAAATATCAGAAGGTCTGTGAGTTCAACAGTCTGACGGTCAAACGGTTCCGCAACGACTACAAACTCTATATGGATACGGACAAGTATAACCGGTACATCGAAAAGAATTTCTGACCAGCACTCCCTCTTCCCTGCGGAAGAGGGAATTTTTTTACACAAAAAAGGCCGCCCCTTTCGAGGCAGCCTTTTTTGAACATCAGAGCAGTTTACTTGGCACCGTACAGAAGCTTGTCGGCTTCCGCCATTTCCTCGAACATGCCGGCATGTTTCTTGGAAACAACGCCCTTGATGACGATCAGCGTCAGCACCATCAGGACAACGGCGATGGCCAGGCAAACCCAGACCATCTGCAGCAGTCCGGCCAGGACAAAGGAAACAAAGGAAACACATACCACCGTGACCGCATAGGGCAGCTGGGTGGACACATGGTTCAGGTGGAAGCAGTGCGCACCGGCGGAAGCCATGATGGTGGTATCGGAAATGGGAGAGCAGTGGTCGCCGCAGACGCCGCCGGCACAGGCAGCCGCCAGGCCGATAACGCACAGCGTGGGCTCCACGTCGTAGTTGAACACGTTGACCACGATAGGCGCCATGATGCCGATGGTGCCCCAGGACGTACCGGTGGCAAAGCCGATCAGGCAGGCCACAATGAAGATCACAGCGGGCAGGAACTTCTTCAGGTTGTCGGCGCCACTCATGGCGTTGGTGACGAAGTCGGCGCTGAGCAGACCGTAACGGGTGATGGCGCACAGCGTCCAGGCAAAGGCGAGGATCAGGATGGGGGCGATCATCTGGATGAAGCCGTTGGGAACGGATTCCATGGACTTCTCGAAGGTGAAAGCACCGCGCAGCCAGAAATAAATGTAAGTGAACAGCAGGGCGATCAGAGCGCCCAGGGCCAGAGCAGGACCGGAGGATGCGTTGGAGAAGGCATCCATAAACAGATGATAGCTCTCGCTGGTGCTGTCAAAATAGCCGCCGGTGAAGATCATGCCGATGCAGCAGGTGATAATCAGCACGATGACGGGCAGGAACATATCCCACACGGAGCTCTTGCCGGTTCTGGGCTTTTCATACTCGTCGGCGCCTTCAAAGGGACGCTCGGGAGTGGTGAACAGGTCGTCCTTCACCTGGGCGTTGTACTCATGGGTCAGCATGGGACCGTAGTCCAGGTTCAGAAGGCTGATGGTGATCATCATGACGATGGTCAGCAGGCAGTAATAGTTGTAGGGGATCTGCTTGATGAACATCTGGATGCCGCTGACGGAGTCAGAATTGACATAGCCGGAAACAGCGGCGGCCCAGGAGGAGATAGGGGCGATCATGCAAACGGGAGCCGCGGTGGCGTCGATCAGATAAGCCAGCTTGGCACGGCTGATCTTGTGGCTCTCGGTCACAGGACGCATCACGGCGCCCACGGTCAGGCAGTTGAAATAGTCGTCGATGAAGATCAGAATGCCCAGCGCCATGGTGGTCAGCTGTGCAGCGCAGCGGGTCTTTACGGTCTTCTTGGCCCAACGGCCGAACGCTTCGGAACCGCCGCCCTTGTTCATCAGATCCACCATGATGCCCAGGATCACCAGGAATGCGATGATGGAAACGTTGCTGGAGTCAGCGATCGTGGTGACAATGCCGTGCTCGCCGCCGATGAGCTGTACGATGGTGTCCCAGGGTTTAAACTGGGTGTACAGCATGGCGCCCACCAGACAGCCCAGGAACAAAGAGGAGTACACTTCCTTGCTGATCAGAGCCAGCACGATGGCCACTACAGGGGGGAACAATGACCAGATGGTTGCACTGAAGCCGTCCGGATAGCTAATCCCGATGACAATCAGTACCGCGATTATCGCGCCCAGCGCGATAAAGTAAGTAGTGAATTGCTTTTTGGTTTTCACAGATTTTCACGCTCCCTCTAATATTGTGGGTGTTATTTATTTAACGCCCTCCGTGTGACAATTATAACAAAGCGGTAGCAAAGAAGTGGCAAAGATTATGGTAATTTGCATATAAATCTTTTACGGAATCTTAACCTTCACCTGTCCAATTGCTCTATTCAATACAGAAAAAAGGTTTTATAATGGTTATATCAAATAAAAGGTGATGTATATGGCGAAAAAGTGGAGGGATATCCTCCAGCAATCTTTTCTGGTCGTTGGGATCACGGCGGCGGCCTTTGTGATCAGTGTTCTGATCCAGACGGTGGTGCATAATCCGGGGCTGGTTTCCATGATCTATATCCTGGCCGCTTTTTTATGCGCGGTATTCACGGACGGTTATGTTTACGGTATCGCTGCTTCCCTTATGGATATGCTGATCGTCAACTGGGCATTTACATATCCGGAGTTCGCATTCAACTTTACCATTTCCGACAATCTCTTCTCCGCTTTGTGCATGCTGACGGTGTCGATCATCACCAGTATGCTCACGACCAAGCTCAAGCACCAGAGCGAACTTGAAACGGAAAATGAGATGGAGCGCACCCGTGCCAATCTGCTGCGGGCCGTTTCTCACGATCTGCGGACGCCGCTTACCTCCATTTACGGTTCCTGTTCCGCCGTGCGGGAAAACTATGATGCGCTGACGCGGGAGCAAAAGCTGCAGCTGATGGATCAGGCCACGGAGGACGCCCAGTGGCTCATCCATATGGTAGAAAATCTGCTCACCGTCACGCGTATGCACATGGACGAACACGCGCAGATCCAAAAGACCCCCGTTCTGCTGGAAGAACTGGTTGGCAGCGTGCTGAGCAAATTCCGCGCCCACCATCCGGGCGTCAATGTATCGCTGGAGATCCCTTCGGAGATGGTCTTTATTCCCATGGACGCCATGCTGATCTCACAGGTGCTCAATAATCTGCTGGAAAACGCAGTGCAGCACGCGGCGGGGATGACGCAGCTGATCCTGCGGGTCCACCTCCGGGAAAAGGAAGCAGTTTTTATCGTGGAGGATAACGGCTGCGGCCTGGGCACCGAAGAAATACGGCATCTCTTTTCGGATTTCGGCCGCACAAAGGAGCAGGCTGACGGCGGCAAGCGCGGCATGGGGATCGGCCTTTCCGTCTGTGCATCTATTGTCAAAGCACACGGCGGCACCATTACCGGCGAAAATAAGCCGGCGGGCGGCTGCCTGTTCCGCTTTACTCTGCCCCTGGAGGAGAAAACCGATGAACAATAAATACAAGATTCTCGTGGTGGAGGATGAATACAACATTCAGTGCATGCTGCAGACGATTCTGGAAACGCAGGGTTATCAGGTCATCTCCGCTGCCAGCGGCACACAGGCACGCATGATGCTGACCTCCTGGCTGCCCGATCTCATTCTACTGGATCTGGGTCTGCCGGATATGGACGGTCAGACGCTGCTCGCTTCCATTCGGGAAACCTCCGCCATTCCGCTGATCGTGGTTTCCGCCCGCTCCGACGAACATGAAAAGGTCATGGCCCTGGATCAGGGCGCCAACGATTACATGACCAAGCCCTTCGGCACGGAGGAGCTGCTTGCCCGCGTCCGCGCCGCTCTGCGCAGCGTCCAGCGCGCCAATATTCCCGGCGCCGACGTTTTTCGGGCGGGGGACCTCTCCATTCACTACGATATTCGCCGGATCTATATCGGGGAAAATGAGATCAGCCTGACACAGACGGAATACAACATCGTGGTGCTGCTCAGTCAGAATATGGGCCGGGTGATGACCTACGATGCCATCGTGCGCGGCATTTGGGGCACCAATGAGATCGGCAGCATCAAAAAGCTGCAGGTCAACATGGCCAATATCCGGCGAAAGATGGGCATTAAGCCCGGCGAAAACCGTTATATTCTCACCGAGATGGGCGTCGGCTATCGCATGGCTGTATAAACATGCTTCCATTGTAAAACCGGGTCAGTGTGCTGCGGCGCACTGATCCGGTTTTCATTTTCTGCGGCTTTGCCGCCGCGAAATTCTTCCGCTGTTCCGCTCCCCGGAACCGACTGCTGCTGCCGATCACGTAGCGTCCGCACATCTCCGGCGCGGCTCATTGTTTATAATCCGAAACTTTCTTCCATAAAAGTTCTGTAATTCTCCGTTTATTTCTTGCTTTAGTATATTAATAACTTAACGAATAATGTTTGGCTTCAAACCGTATTTTTAGCGACTTGTATGAAATGTTCCTATCATTTGGTTGCTTTTTTCTTGTATTATGCAAATCCGATTTTAATGAAAAAAGTACATGTATTTTTTGTTCGCACCGGGCAAATTTTGGTTGTTTTGTCCCTATGCGAATGAATCGGTCTGTGTATAATGGAGGATAAAGAACCGCATCTTCGGTGCGGAAACTCAAAAGGCGGTGTATTCATGCATACAGTCAGCATCGAAAAGGTACTTGTGGCCAACCGCGGCGAGATCGCCGTGCGTATTTTCCGTGCCTGTTATGATCTGGGCATCCACACGGTGGCCATGTACTCCAACGAAGATACCTACTCTCTTTTCCGAACCAAGGCGGACGAAGCCTATCTGGTGGGCGAAAACAAGTCGCCTCTGGGCGCCTATCTGGACATTCCCAGCATCATCGGCCTTGCCAAGCGGCGGGGCGTAACAGCCATCCACCCGGGCTACGGTTTTCTCTCCGAAAACGCCGGCTTTGCCCGGGCCTGCGAGGAGAACGGTCTTCTTTTCATCGGTCCGACCTCCGACGTCCTTGCCAAAATGGGGGACAAGCTCAGCGCCAAGGCCATCGCCATTGCCTGCGGCGTGCCCATCATTCCCGGCTGCACAGAGCCGCTGCGTGATGCGCAGGACGCTCTGGAAAAAGCCAACAGCTTTGGCTATCCCGTCATTTTGAAAGCCTCCGCCGGCGGCGGCGGGCGCGGCATGCGCCGCTGCGACACCCCGGAGGAGGTGACCGCCGCCTATGAGCTGGTTCACAGCGAAGCCGAAAAATCCTTTGGCTGCGGGGACATCTTTATGGAAAAATATCTGGTGCAGCCCAAGCACATCGAGGTGCAGATCCTGGCCGACAAGTACGGCAATGTCTGCCATCTGGGCGAACGGGACTGCTCGCTGCAGCGCCGCTATCAGAAGGTGGTGGAGTTCGCTCCGGCCTGGTCCGTCCCCCAGGACACCGTGCGCGCCCTGCGGGCCGACGCCGTAAAGATCGCCAGAAGCGTGGGCTATGTCAGCGCCGGCACCGTGGAATTTCTGGTGGACCGGGACGGACACTACTACTTTATTGAGATGAACCCCCGCATTCAGGTGGAACATACCGTGACGGAAATGGTCACCGGCATCGACATCGTTCGTGCCCAGATCCTGATCGCCTCCGGCAGACCTCTCAGCGATCCGGAGATCGGTCTTGCCTCCCAGGACGACCTGCACATCAACGGTTACGCCATCCAGTGCCGCGTCACCACCGAGGACCCGGCCAACAACTTTGCCCCCGACAACGGCAAGATCACCGCCTACCGCTCCGGCGGCGGCTTCGGCGTCCGGCTGGACGGCGGCAACGCCTCCACCGGCACCATCATCTCTCCTTACTACGACTCCCTGCTGGTGAAGGTCACCTGCTGGGACAACACCTTCCCCGCCACCTGCCGCAAGGCGGCCCGGGCCATCAACGAAGTCCACGTCCGCGGCGTCAAGACCAACATTCCCTTCGTCACCAATATTCTGGCCCATCCCGCCTTCGTGACGGGGCAGTGCCATACCAAATTCATTGATGAAACACCGGAGCTGTTCGACATCGTGGATTCCCGGGACAGGGCCACCCGCGTGCTGAAATACATTGCGGAGATTCAGGTGGCCGCGCCCAATGCCGAGCGCCATCAGTACGACACGCCCCGCTTTCCCCAGGCGGAACGGCCGCTGGGGAAGGGCCTCAAGCAGATGCTGGACGAAAAAGGCCCCGACGCCGTGAAGCAGTGGGTACTTTCGCAAAAGAAGCTGCTGCTGACCGACACCACCATGCGCGACGCTCATCAGAGCCTGCTCAGCACCCGGATGCGCACCCGCGATATGGTCAAGGGTGCCGGCGGCATCGCCGATATTCTGCGGGACTGTTTCTCCCTTGAAATGTGGGGCGGAGCCACCTTCGACGTGTCCTACCGTTTCCTCCATGAATCCCCCTGGGAGCGGCTGCGGCTGCTGCGGGAAGCCATCCCCAACATTCCGCTGCAAATGCTGCTGCGGGGTTCCAACCTGGTGGGCTACGCCAACTACCCCGACAATCTGGTGCGCGCCTTCGTGCAGGAATCGGCCCAGCGCGGCATCGACGTGTTCCGCGTGTTCGACTCGCTGAACTGGATCCCCGGCATGGAAGTGGCCATGGACGAGGTACGCAGGCAAAACAAGCTTCTGGAAGCCACCATGTGCTACACCGGCGATATTCTGGATGAGAAGCGCGACAAATACACGCTGAAGTATTATGTCGACCTCGCCAAGGAACTGGAAAAGCGCGGCGCGCACCTGCTGGCCATCAAGGATATGTCCGGCCTGCTGAAGCCCTACGCCGCCAAGAAGCTGATCTCCACCCTCAAGCAGGAGGTGGGCCTTCCCATTCACCTCCACACCCACGACACCACCGGCAACCAGGTGGCCGCGCTCCTGATGGCCGCCGAGGCCGGCGTGGACATCGTGGACGTGGCCTGCGCGCCCATGGCGGGGCTCACCAGCCAGCCCTCCATGGACGCGGTGGTGGCCGCCCTGCAGGGGACGGAACGTGACACCGGTCTGGATCTGGAGCGGGTACAGGCGCTTTCCAACTACTGGGCAGACGTGCGCCTGCGCTACGAAGCCTTTGACAAGGGACTCACCTCCTCCACCACCGATATTTACCGCTACGAGATCCCCGGCGGCCAGTACACCAATTTGCAGCCGCAGGTGGCGTCGCTGGGTCTGGGCGACCGGTTCGGCGAGGTGAAGGAAATGTATAAGACCGTCAACGATATGCTGGGCGACCTGGTCAAAGTGACGCCTTCTTCCAAAATGGTGGGCGATCTGGCCATCTTCATGGTGCAAAACGGTCTGACCCCCGGCAACATCGTGGAACGCGGCAAGGCGCTGTCCTTCCCCGATTCTGTGGTTTCTTTCTTCAAGGGCATGATGGGACAGCCGGCCTGGGGCTTCCCGGAGGACTTGCAGGCCGTGGTGCTCAAGGGCGAAAAGCCCATCACCTGCCGACCCGGCGAGCTGCTGCCCCCCGTGGATTTTGCCGCCATCGAACAGCAGGTGTCCCGGTTTCATGAAAACCCGGAGCGCAAGGATCTGATCTCCTTTGCCATGTACCCCAAGGTGTACGAGGACTTCTGCCAGCACCGCAGGGAATACGGCTACATCACCCGCATGGGCAGCCACGTTTTCTTCAACGGCATGGCTCTGGGCGAAACCAACAAGATCAACATTGAAGACGGCAAAACGCTGGTCATCAAGTATCTGGGCCTGGGCGACCACAACCCCGACGGCACCCGCAACGTGCAGTTCGAGCTCAACGGTATGCGCCGGGAAGTGGCGGTGCGCGATCCCCACGCCACGGAAAAAACGCGGCAGGCCAAACTGGCCGACGAAAGCGACAGGCATCAGGTGGGCGCTTCCATTCCCGGTATGGTGTCCAAGATCCATATACAGCCCGGCGATCAGGTGGAGGAAAACCAGGTGCTGGCCGTTATTGAAGCCATGAAGATGGAAACCGCTGTTTCCGCCCGCATGAACGGCACTGTAAAGGCGGTCTACATCAAAGAGAATCAGCCTGTCAAGGCCCACGAGCTGCTCATCGAGCTGGATGGCTGACCCTTTCCCTTTTATGCAAAAGCAGCTCCCGTTTTTTAAAAACGGGAGCTGCTTTTATAATGGAAACAAATCCATCTCACATTTTCAGCCGGTGCCCCGGCTGTATTTGCGGGAATGCGGTCAGCCGTCGGCCGGCTGTTCTTTGAAAAATGCCGTCAGGCTCCGCAGCGTCTGCATCAGATCCTCCTGCACCACATCCCGCGGTTCAAATCCAACCGCGTGGAAAACGAGCTGCATGGCCGGGCCGAGGCCAAAAACGGCCAGCACCGTACCGATACCCACAGGTCCGCCCAAAAGCCATCCGACGGACAGAACCGCCAGCAGCAGCGCAAAATTCACCGCGCCGATGGGCACATGCCGCACTCTTTTTCCCAGCGCCACCAGCAGCGCATCGCGGGGGCCGCAGCCAAGACCCGTCCGCATATACAGCCACTGCCCCACCGCAATGATCAGCATTCCCAGCACCATGCAAATGATCTTGCCTGCCGGGTGTACAGGATGGGGAATCCAGTCCAGCCACCGGAAAAAATCCACTGCTTTCCCCGTCAGAAGCGCATCCAGCACCGTGCCCACGCCGATGCGCTCTTTCAGCAGCAGATCCACCGCCAGCACGCAGACGGACACCAGCATCGCAGCCGTTCCGTACAGCAAAGGCAGATAGCGCGTGATCCCCAGGCTCAGCGTGTCCCACGGCGCCACGCCGATATCGGCTAAAATCGTCAGTTCGATGCCCAGTGCACAGACCAGCAGGCCGCCTGCCGCCGCCAATATTCTACAGATTGTATTTCTTTTTCCCTTTATCACGCTCTGTATCCTCTCTTCCGACGCAGAATGCCGTTTCTTATTTTATCCCGTCTGCCGTGATTGAGCAAGGACTTTCTTCCGCGCGGCAAAAAAAGTCTGCGGTCTGAAAAACCGCAGACTTTCTGACCGTATCTGTCAATCCTCGGGACTGAGTTTTTTGTGGTTCAGCTTGGCCAGATACCGGTAGATGCTGGCCTCTGAGCTGTGGAGTTCCTTGGCTACATAGCTGACAGCGCCTTTGAGCAAAAAGACGCCTTTGCGGTTCAGGTTGTCCATGATCTCCATTTTCTCATCCTGCGTCAGCCGGTTCCCGGCTACAGGATAAGACGCGATCACTTCCGTCACAATGCTGGCTGTGGCGCCCGTGATGGATTTGGGATAATCCGGCGCCGCATCCGGTGTGGGCGCGTCTTCGATGGGCAACCCCTCCGCGTCCGTCTGGCAGGTCATGCTGCTGCACAGCTCCATCACCCGGCCGGCAAGCTCCTCATAGCGGCTGGCATCGAAATTGATACACAAAAGCCCCGTCAGCTCGTCGCTTTTCCCTTTGATGAACATGGTGTTGGAGCAAAGCTTGCGCCCGGCGGCGGAAAGCGTCTGAAAATGAAGCACATAATCCCGCCGTTCGTACAGGCGGCTGGTCACGAATTCCAGCGTCCGGTTGCTCAGGGGCGAACCCAGATGGCGGCCTGTCAGATTGCCGCCCGAGATGGCAATGATCTCGTTGGAGTCGTCCTTTAGCTCATGCAGCGCCACCTCATAGTCCGGGCCCAGTATATGGCCCAAAAAATCGACGATCTGCGTATAATGGCGCTTCATTTCCCTGTCCATACCATTGACTCCTCGCGGTTTTATTTCTGGTCTTCGGCTTGCTCCTCTGTTTCGGGAGCCGGGTCATCCGTTTTTTCAGCTGCTTCCGCAGCCTTTTTCTTCTTTTCTTCCTGACGCCGGGCCTCTTCCTGTTTGCGGGCCTCCATCCGGGCACGCTTCTCTTCCTGACGCTTGGCCTCCAGTTCGGCGGCTTCTCTGGCCTTTTCTTCGGCAAGGCGGGCTGCCTCCGCCGCGCGCGCCGCTTCTTCCTCCGCCTCGCGCTTTGTCTTTTCCGCTTCTTCCTCTTCCAGCACACGGTAAGCCACCTTGCCTACCAGCGTCTTGGGCAGATCATCGCGGAATTCAATATCATAGGGCAGAGCGTATTTGGCGATATGCTTGCGGCAATAATCCATCAGCTCCTGCTTGCAGGAGGAGGTGGGCACATAGCCGGGCTTGAGCACCACAAAGGCCTTGACCTTTTGGATCTTGATAGGATCGGGCACGCCGATAACGCAGCTCAGATGCACATACTCGTGGCCCTCCAGGATGTTCTCCAGCTGGGATGGGTACACGTTGTAGCCGTTGGTCACGATCATGCGCTTGATCCGCTGGCGGAAATAGATGAAACCATCCTCATCCATCATGCCCAGGTCGCCGGTATGCACCCAGGTCAGGCCGTCGGCATGGGTCCGCAGCGTATTGGCTGTTTCTTCGGGCTGGTTGACATATTCCAGCATGACGGTGGGGCCGGAGAGGCTGATCTCGCCTTCGGTTCCGTAGGGGACTTCCTCTTCGGTACCGGGCTTGACGATCTTGTAATAGGTATCCGGGAACGGAATGCCGATACTGCCTTCCTTCTGCATATGGATAGGCGTCAGGCAGCTGGCCGTGACGCATTCGGTGGCGCCGTAGCCTTCACGGACGGTGATGGGCGAACCGTGATCCTTCAGGAATTTGTCAAACCGCTTCTTGAGCTCGATGGACAGCGAGTCGCCGCCGGAAAAGACACCCTTCAGGCAGGACAGATCCGCATCCTCGATCTCCTTGACGCGCAGCAGCGCCTCAAACAGCGACGGGACGCCGGCAATCCAGTTGGGACGGTATTTCTTGATGAGTTCGGCATAGCTCTTGGGCGTAAACCGCGGGATCAGAATGCAGGTGCCGCCGTTGATGAGCATGGAGTGGATGGAAACGCCCAGGCCGAAGCCGTGGAACATGGGCATAATGGCCAGCATCTTGTCGCCGGCATGGAAGGTGGGGTTCGTCCCCACGATCTGAGCACCCAGCGCATTGAAATTCAGGTTGCTGAGCAGAATACCCTTGGTGACGCCGGTGGTGCCGCCGGAATACAGCGTCACAGCCGGGTCCACATCGCGGCGCTTCGCCCTGAAAATCTCCAGATGGCGGCCGCACTTGAGAAAGTCCTTCCACATGACGACGCCCGCCCCGCGGGGTACCGGCGCGATCTTGCGGCCCTGCGTCAAGGCATAACCCACCTTCATGGCGGGGCGCAGTTCATCCTTGATGGAGGTCACGATCAGACAGGGCAGATCCACCGTCTTGCGGACTTTTTCAAACTTGGGGTAAAACTGATCCAGCGTGATAGCGGCCACAGAGCCGGAATCGCGCAGGTAAAAGGCGATCTCACTCTCAGCAGACAGAGGATGCACCATGTTGGCAATGGCGCCCACCAGGTTCACCGCATAGAACATGCACACCGTCTGCGGCGCGTTGGGCATGCAGATGGTGACGCGGTCGTTCTCCCGCACGCCGATGGCTTTAAGGGACTTGGCGCAGACCAAAATCTTATCCCACATCTCGGCATAGGTGGTGTTCTTGCCCATAAATTCATAGGCCACGTAGTCGGGATACTTCTTGGCCATTTCCTCTACGGCACCGCTCATGGTCAGATGGGAGTATACCAGATGCTCCGGCACCTCGGGGTCCTTGTGGGCCAGCCAGGGGGTCTTGACCGCATTCTGCTTTTCGGGATCCGGCACGCAGGCCTCATCCGTCTTTTTCACAGGCTCATTCATAGTCGACTTCCTCCTTCAAAGGCTTCTCCAGTTCTTCTGGGTGCTCCAGAAGATACTTCAGGATCTTGACGGATTTGGCGTAATAATAGCCGTCCGCGATGCGCTCATCCACCGTCAGACCCAGATCCAGGGTTTCGCGCATGGTGATGTTGCCCTCTTTGTCATAGGACGGCGTCCACTTCTTCTGTCCGATGATGCAGAACAGAGAGCAGGTGCCCCAGTTGGTCAGATGGTGATAGCCGCACTTGAGGCCGATGGACCCCAAATTGGAAAGCACCACGGAGCTGTAATAGGGATCGGTGGCGATCATGTCCTGCGGCACCCAGCCGTGCTTGTCCAGCCACATGATGAAATGCACGGCTGTTTTGCCCACCCAGCGGGGCAGCTTATTGAGAATGTCCATATTCTCCGTAGAGCTGTCCGCCTTCTCGGAGCGGCACGCCGTGATCTGCTGGTGAATGCTTTCGTGAATGGTGGTCAGCGTGTCGTCTTCCTTGGCGTGCAGGAAGGCCAGCGCCTCCGCGCCCTTGTCTGAGAACTGTTTTTTCACCACGAAAGAAGCCGTCACTTCGTTCCGGTGATAAAAATTGCCGTTGACGATAAAACGGTTTAGCTTGGGCCGCAGCGTGATGGTCTTGACCAACGCCGTCAGCACCAGATGGAAATAGGTATAGGGAAACTCCGTTTCCTCCGCGTTTTTCTGATCTATGTAGGCCTTGATCGGCGTCAGGTCAATCCGCTCGGAAATGTACGCCTCGTTGTCGCAGCGGTTGGGATATATGACACCTGTAATGAAATGCAGGGAATCCAAGTCCCGCATCAGCCGGCCATCCTTGCGGTCGCCCCGGTGTTTTTTTTGATTTTCCATTGATTTTCTCAATCTCCTGTACTTTTCTAATGTTGCTTATTATAACAAACATCTTTTTTATTTTCCACCCGTTCTTGCCAAAAATCATTATACACTATCCATCTTTTGTCAAAAACAGACAGCATTCCGCTGAAAAAAGATGATATTTTCTATCAGCAGCACCGGCATGCGTCCGGGTTCAACAGCAAAAGACTGTGTACAGCTCTCTCACTGTACACAGCCCCAGCCCTTTGCAAAATCTCAGAAATCGGCATTGCCCACCGTACGGGGGTGCAACTCCACATCCCGGATATTGGCGACGCCCGTCAAATACATGACCATGCGTTCAAAGCCCAGGCCAAAACCCGCATGCTTGCAGGAACCGTAGCGCCGCAGATCGCAGTACCACCAGTAGTCCTCAGGCCGCATGCCCAGCGCCCTGATCCGTGCTTCCAGTATCTCCAGCCGCTCTTCACGCTGGCTTCCGCCGATGATCTCTCCGATCCCGGGAACCAGACAGTCCGCCGCCGCCACTGTTTTACCATCGTCATTCAGGCGCATATAAAAGGCTTTGATCTCCTTGGGATAGTCTGTGACAAACACGGGCTTCCTGAATACCTGTTCGGTGAGGTACCGTTCATGCTCTGTCTGCAAGTCCGTGCCCCACTCCACTTTATAATCAAACTGATCGTTGTGCTTCATCAGAATGTCCACCGCATCGGTGTAGGAAACGCGGGCGAAGTCGGAGGTCATCACATGGGTCAGCCGTTCCACCAGCCCCTTGTCCACAAAGCTGTTGAAAAACGCCATCTCATCGGGGCACCGCTCCATCACGCGGCGAATAATGAACTTGATCATGGCCTCGGCCACATCCATGTCGCCCGCCAGATCCGTAAAGGCCATCTCCGGCTCGATCATCCAAAACTCGGCGGCATGGCGCTGGGTGTTGGAATTCTCCGCCCGGAAGGTGGGGCCGAAGGTATAGACATCACCGAAGGCCATGGCAAAGTTTTCGGCGTTGAGCTGACCGGACACCGTCAGGTTGGCGGCCTTGCCGAAGAAATCCTGGCTGTAGTCCACGGTGCCGTCCTCGTTTTTGGGAACGTTCTGCAGATCCAACGTGGTCACGCGGAACATCTCACCCGCGCCTTCGCAGTCGGAGGCGGTGATGATGGGCGTATGCACATAGACAAAACCGCGGTTCTGGAAAAATTCATGCACCGCATAAGCCGCCACCGAGCGCACCCGAAACGTGGCCGAAAACAGGTTGGTGCGGGGCCGCAGATGCTGGATGGTACGCAAAAACTCCACACTGTGGCGCTTTTTCTGCAGCGGGTAATCCGGCGTGGATCTGCCCTCCACCTCAATGGAGGCAGCTTTCATCTCCAGAGGCTGCTTGGCCTCCGGCGTCAGGGCGACAGTCCCCCGAACGATCAGGGCCGCGCCCACATTCTGAGCGGCAATTTCCTTATAGTTGTTCAGCACGGCGGCGTCCATCACCACCTGCAGATTTTTAAAGCACGAGCCGTCGTTGAGTTCAATGAAGCCAAAGGTCTTCAAATCCCGAATGGTACGCGCCCAGCCGCAGACAGTGATCTCCTGCCCGGCCAGACGGTCGCCGTCGGCAAAAACAGCCGCGATCCTGGTTCTTTCCATCTCATGTTCCACCTTTTCGTGAGTTTTATGACAGTAAAGTTTATTATAGCCCGTTTCTTTGCATTTTACAAGGGGAAATCCTCACGGCGCCTTTGTTTCCGGGCTTTCAGCTGCGCAGGCAGCTTGTCCGGCCGCTGTTCCCCGGCGCAAAAAGTCCTTGACTTTTTATATTGCCTCTGTATAATAAGCATATGATTATCATCTAAATTTTTGTTTAGGAGGCCGCCATGACACAGCGAGAACGGCAGATCCTCAACTGGATCGAAGCCAATCCCCTGATTTCCCAGCAGGAGCTGGCCGACAAGGCGGGCATTACCCGGTCCAGTGTGGCGGTGCATATCTCCAATCTGATGAAAAAGGGATATATCACCGGTAAAGGCTACATTGTTCACACCGCGCCCTACGTGACGGTGGTGGGCGGCATTAACATGGATATCGGCGGCTGGCCGGCGGAGGTGCCGGTGGCACGGGACTCCAATCCCGGGCAGGTGCGCATGAGTCTTGGCGGCGTAGGGCGGAATATTGCCCACAACATGAGTCTGCTGGGACTGGATGTGCGTCTGATCGCGCCCTTCGGGGACGATCTTTACGCCCAGAAAATCGCCGCCAGCTGCGGTGAACTGGGGATCGACATCTCCCAGTCGCCGGTGATTCCCGGCGGTCACACCTCCACCTATCTCTTTATCAACGATCAAAACGGCGACATGGCGCTGGCCGTGTCCGACATGGAGATCTGCGCCCATCTGACGCCTCAGGCGCTGGCGGCGCGGCATCAGCTGCTGGATGGCAGCCAGGTCGTCGTTCTGGACACCAACATTCCCGCCGAAAGCATTTCCTGGCTGGCAGACAACTGCCGCGTTCCCCTTTTTGCCGATCCGGTTTCCACCGCCAAAGCCGAGAAACTGCGGCCGGTGCTGGGAAAGCTGCATACTCTCAAGCCCAACCGCATTGAGGCTGAGCTGCTCTCCGGCGTGACCATCCGGGACAGGGCAAGCCTTCATATGGCCGCGCAGAAATTACTGGACACCGGTCTGCGCCGTGTTTTTATCTCGCTGGGTGCCGACGGCGTCTATGCCGCCGATCACACCCAGGGGCTTCACCTGCCGGTGATCTCCGGCGATATGCACAACACCACCGGCTGCGGCGACGCCTTCATGGCCGCCATCGCCTGGGCCTACCTGCGCGGGACCGATCTGGAAAGCACCGCGCGGCTTGGTCTGGCCGCTTCCGCCATCTCCATGGAGGGCAATGAAACCATCAACCCGGCGCTGAACGAATCATCTCTGCTGGCGCGTGCCGGCCTTTGAATATCTCACATCCGATTATTTGAACCGATATGACAGGAGGATCTTACAATGCTGCAATCTTATCTGGATGTTTCCGCTGAAGTCAAGGCTGCTCTGGACAGCGGCCGCCCGGTGGTGGCCCTGGAGTCCACCATCATCTCCCACGGTATGCCTTATCCTCAGAATGTGGAAACCGCGCTGAATGTGGAAAAAATCATCCGTGAAAATGGCGCCGTGCCCGCCACCATCGCCATCATCGGAGGCCGTCTGAAGGCAGGCCTCACCCACGATGAGATCGACTATCTGGGCAAGACCGGCACCGGTGTTGCCAAGGCCAGCCGCCGCGACCTGCCGGTGCTGGTGGCCAAGGGAATGGACGGTGCCACCACCGTGACCACCACCATGATCATCGCCGCCATGGCCGGCATCAAGATCTTTGCCACCGGCGGCATCGGCGGCGTGCATCGCGGTGCCGAAACCACCATGGACATCTCCGCCGATCTGGAAGAGCTGGCGCAGACCCCCGTCATGGTCATCTGTGCCGGCGCCAAGTCCATTCTGGATCTGGGACTGACGCTGGAATATCTGGAAACCAAGGGTGTGCCTGTCATCGGCTACGGCACCAAGGAGCTCCCCGCTTTCTACACCCGGCACAGCGGATTTGAAGTGGACTATAGGCTGGATACCCCCGAAGAACTGGCCAAGGTTTTTCACGTCAAGCAGGCCATGGGACTCAAAGGCGGTATGCTGGTCACCAACCCCATTCCGGAAGAGTATTCCATGGATCACAAGGTCATCGACGCGGCCATCGACGAAGCCATCCGTGAGGCCGGGGAACAGGGCATCCACGGCAAGGCCACCACGCCTTTCCTGCTGGCCAAGATCAAAGATCTCACCGGCGGCGATTCTCTGGACGCCAACATCCAGCTGGTGTACAACAACGCCCGGCTCGCTGCTCAGACAGCCTGCCAACTGAACAAGCTGAACTGAAATGGACGCCATTTCATGGCTGCGGCTGTATCTGCTCGTCATCAGTCTGATCGCTTTTTGTGTCTACGGTGCCGACAAACGGCGGGCACGACAAGGCGCGTGGCGCATTCCCGAGCGGACACTGTTCCTGCTGGCTCTGCTGGGCGGCAGCCCAGGCGCGCTTCTGGCGATGCTCGTCTTTCACCACAAGACCCGCCACCCTGCCTTTGTCATCGGTATTCCCGCCATCCTCATCGTGCAGGCAATTTTGCTGTGGTGGCTGGGGCAGCGGCTCTGAACAGGAATAACAACAGTCGGCAAATTTTTAAATTTGCCGACTGTTGTTGCAAATATCACTGGTAAACACCGAAAAATCTGGTATACTGTAAAAAAAGAAGGGGGTCTGACAAATGGCTGCGATCCATGTAAAGGGCGATCAATTCAAGCAGGAGGTCCTGGAGGCCGAAGGCACGGTGCTGGTGGACTTCTGGGCGGCCTGGTGCGGGCCCTGCCGTATGCTGGCACCCGTGGTGGAAGAGCTGTCGGAGGAAGTGACGGACTGCAAGGTGGTCAAGGTGGATGTAGACGAGGCACCGCAGATCGCCATGACGTATCATATCGCCAGCATCCCCACGCTGATGGTGTTTCAGGGCGGCAAGGCCGTTCAAAAATCCATAGGCGTGGTTTCCAAGGCGCAGATTCTGAAACTGCTGGGCAAATAATCGTCCATAACACCGGGAGCGGGCCGTTGGCCCGCTCTTTTTTATTCTGTCGTGCCGGTGGTCATTGACAATGCCGCGGCCATACGGTAAAATCAACAAAACGATCCATCAGGACGGAGGAGTGCCATATGAATATCGGTCTGCTTGGCTTTGGCGTGGTGGGCGGCGGGGTCTATGAATGGATCCGCGGCCGCTCCGACATGGAGGTCACAAAGGTTTTCTGCCGCAGCCCCAAGCCGGGACTGGAAAAAGTCGCCGTATACGACGCAAAGGAAATTCTGGACGATCCCGCCATCGACACTGTGGTGGAGGTCATGGGCGGGCTGCACCCGGCCTATGAAATGGTGTCGGCGGCACTGAAGAGCGGCAAAAACGTGATCACCGCCAACAAAAATCTCATCAGCGCCTACTATACGGAGCTGATCTCACTGGCCCGGGACAACCGCGCGGCTCTGCGCTGCACCGCGGCCTGCGGCGGCGGCATCCCCTGGCTGGTGAATCTGGAGCGCTGCAAGCGGCTGGACACTGTGTGCGAGGTGGGCGGCATCATGAACGGCACCACCAACTTCATTATGGACGCCATGCACCGCTCTCCCGTCAGTTTTTCGGAGATCCTCAAGCAGGCCCAGGCCCTGGGCTATGCCGAAGCCGATCCCAGCGCCGACATCGACGGCAACGACATCCGCCGCAAGCTGGTGATCTCCGCCAGCGTAGCCTTTGACGCCCTGGTGCGGGAAGAGGACATCCCCATGTTCGGCATCCGTACCGTTTCCGCTGCCGACATTGCTGCCTTCCAGAGTCACGGCTTCGTGTGCAAGCTGATGGCCAGCGCCCAGCGCAGCGGCGACAGAATCAGCGCCTATCTGGAACCCACGCTCCTGGGAAAAACCGATCTGGAGGCCGCCGTTCCCGCCAACTACAACCTGATCACCTACACCGGTGAAGCCATCGGCCCTCAAAGTTTCTTTGGGCAGGGCGCCGGGCGTTATCCCACGGCCTACAACGTGGTGCAGGATTGTCTGGATGTGCTGCAAGGCCAGACCGCCTTCTACACCGACGCCATGGCGCCGGCGGCGCTGGACCCGGACGCCGTGATGCATCCCTACTACGTCCGCACCGCGGCGCCGGACGCGTGGCTGGAAGAGCGCGTTGCCGACCGCTGGGACTGCGGCGTGATCACCGGTGCCGTTCCCGCCTTTGAAATGCTCTCCTGGGCCAGCGAACAGCTCCGGCGCGATCCGGCCTGCTTTATTGCCGGTATCCGCTGAGCCTGCGGCTTGTCTTCTGAGAAAAAGATCATCCGGGTCCCTTTCAGGCAGGGCGCCCGGATGATTTTATATCATATGGCTTTTTTCTTGACCGCATCTTGCGCAAGTGGCTTTTTGATTTCGGCAAAGCTTCTGCAACATTTTTGCCGCGCCGCATAACCTTCCCTTTTTTGCAAACAATACCGATACAGCATTATACAGTCAAGGGAGTTTATGATATGAAAGCTACTGGAATCGTTCGCCGGATCGATGATCTGGGCCGTGTGGTCATCCCCAAGGAAATCCGCCGCACCATGCGGATCCGGGAAGGCGACCCGCTGGAAATCTACACCACCAAGGATGGCGAGGTCATCTTCAAGAAGTATTCGCTCATGGGCGGCCTGGAAGACTTCGCCGCTCAATTCTGCGAAACCATGAGCAAAAGCACCGACTTTACCGCCGCCGTCACGGACCGCGACGCCGTTATTGCCATCGCCGGCAGCGGAAAGCGGGAGTTATTGGGGAAGCAGATCTCTCCGGAGCTGGAAAAGATCATGGAAGATCGCAGCGTCTATCAGTACGCGGGGGAACCGCGCCTTGTCTTTGTGTCCGACGGAAACGACAAATACTGCACCTCCGTCGCCGCGCCGATCCTTTGTGAGGGCGATGTGCTGGGACTGGTGCTGTTCATCACCGCTGACCGCCAAAAGCCCACAGAAGTGGAATACAAGCTGGCCCAAACCGTCGCCACCTTTCTGGGACGGCACATGGAGATCTGAAAAGAGCCCATCGGGATGACAGACGC